>ERZ1645192.5-NODE-5-length-132976-cov-9.710648_pt1 | contig 132976 bp, 118 predicted proteins | sample MGYA00575354_ERZ1645192 | MGnify/ENA primary metagenome ERZ1645192 (study PRJEB40844, sample SAMN11349763) | freshwater sediment metagenome | isolation source: river sediment | host: Sediment | place: India: Faizupur Khadar , New Delhi | collected 2017-02-21 ... | reverse complement strand
TTCAGTTCCCAGATCTGGGGCCAGAGGTAGGGGTTGTTCAGGTATTGGCGGGCCAGATCCCACAACGTATCACCCCGCTGGACCACATGCACCCTCGCCTCCTGGCCGAATTCCGGCGTGGTGTACGGCGACCAGTGACCGTCTTGCTGCTTGCTCAGATTCTTGAGCGGCGTGCCCTGGGCCGGAACGTTAGTCGCGGGTGCCTGAACGGTCTGACTGACCGCCACGGCAGTCAAAAGAGACAGAAGAAGGACAATTTTAGCTATTTTGCTCATGACCACCTCGTAGGCAGTAAGCTAATTCATTGTATTCATTTGATCACTAGTAATAGCACGTTAACAAATAACGATTGTTTTTGTCAATACAAAATGTGATAAAAGTGTAGCACTTACAAGAAATCTGACAAAATAATTTAACCCACCCCGAATGCAATCTGATTCAAGAGTAACCCGGTGTAAATAAACAAGGCCGGGCGATGCCCGGCCTTGTTAACATTCTCGAAAAAAAACAGTTAGCGAGCTTCGAGCAACTTGATGGTCACGCGTCGGTTCTGTTTGCGCCCCTCGGCAGTCTTATTGTCGGCCACCGGGTTGGTCTTGCCGAGCCCGACGACGAAGATCCGGTTCAGATCCACACTCTTTTCGCCCACCATGTAGCGGACGACGCTCTGAACGCGCTTCTCGCTGAGGCCGTAGTTGTACTCTTCTGACCCGATACCGTCGGTGTAGCCTTCAAGAGTCAACACCATGTTCTTGTTGCCGGCGAACAGGCGGGCCGCCTCGTCCAACGTCGCCTTGGCTTCATCCGTCAGGGTGGACTTGTTGAAGCCGAAGTGGACGTTCTTGGTGTCGATGACCGCATAGTTGTTGCGGGCATCAAAACGGGCACGCAGCTCGGTGACACCCGTGTTGGCCTGGGTGGCGAGCCCCTTGGCATCGGTGCCGATCCGCTTCGCTTCTTCAGCCTTGGCATCAGCCGTGGCGGCCTTGTCGGACACCTGCTCGATGCGCGAGCTCAGCTGCTTGTTCAGGCTGGAGAGCTCATTGATCTGGCCGTTGAGCTTGGACACTTCCTGATCCATTTTCTGGTTGACGCGCGTTTCTGACGTCTGGACCTCTTCCCGGACGAACTTCTTGGTTGCGCAGCCGGAGAACAGAACCAGGGCCAGGATGGACAGCACCACCAGGATCAGCATAGTGTTTCTCTTCATGATCGAACCTCCAAAAGCATTGAAGTGGATAATACCTTTATTCAATAATTATTAGGGACTTGCTTTTTGATGCAAATTATGTCGAACCGTGCCTATCATAGTCAATATAATTTTAAAAGACAACAGTTTTGTGGGAATTTTATGACCCAAACACCGTGCAACGGAGTATTGATCATCGACAAACCGGCGGGGCTGACCTCGCATGATGTCATCGCCCGGCTCCGCGGATGTCTGCCCGACATCAAGGTCGGCCATGGCGGGACCCTGGACCCGATGGCTACCGGGGTTCTGCCCGTGCTGCTGCATCGGGCCACACGGCTCGCCCAATTTCTCCTGCACGCCGATAAAGAATATGGCGGGATCATCCGCTTCGGCTGGGCCACCGACACCCATGACCGTGAGGGCGAGCCACTGGCGGCCCCTCGCCCGGTGAATTTTACGCGAACCGACATGGACGGGTGGATCGGACGTTTTGCTGGGGACATCGTCCAACTCCCCCCAGCCTATTCGGCGATCAAATGGCGGGGCCGCCCGCTCTATCAATACGCCCGGCGCGGTTTGTCTGCGCCCCGCCCGGAGCGGCCGGTGCGCGTGGATGCTCTGGACGTCCTCGTCTGGGATCCACCCGACCTGCATTTCAGGCTGGCTTGCTCCGGGGGGACATACGTCAGGTCCATCGCACATGAGCTTGGAGAAATGGCGGGTTGCGGCGCCCATCTCCACTCATTGTGCCGCCGGCGGCTGGGTTCGTTTCTGCTGGAGCACGCCACCGCCCTGGAGGAACTTCTCGCCTCGCCCGACCAACTTGCCGACCGGGTGCTCCCCCCGGACAGCCTGGTGGAGCATCTGCCCCTCTGGCTGTGTCCACCGGAAACCGCCGCCCGCGTCCGGAACGGTGTGGAGATTCCCCTGCCCGAAGGCGATCCGCATCCGGATGGGGACCGGTTTCGTCTGGTGGACGCAACGGGCGCGTTGGTCGCCGTGGGCCGGGTCCGCACCTTGGACGAGGGCCGGAGAGTGCTTCGACCCGAGATCGTGCTTGCTTAAACGCCCTGTCGGTTGGGGCACCCGAACAAATCGATCACCCGTCCGATGAATTTGATCCCCTGGATAAAGTCGTGCACCCGGATGTTCTCGTTCGGGGCGTGGATGTGCGACCCTTGATGGGCAACGCCGAACGAGAGCACCGGCAACCGGTGCGGTGCGCACACGTGGTACATCGGTCCGCTGGCCGCCATCATCGGCAGGAACGACGGTTCGGAGTGGAACGCTTCGAGACTGGCCTGGCGGATCCGTGCCAGGTGATCCGCTGACGGCTGGTGCCGGTAACCGGGAATTGCGCATTTGAGCAACAGCTCCACGTCGCCAAAGCCATGAGCGTCCAAATGGGCGCGCAACAGGTTCACCACCAGTTCGGGCGTCAGATCCGGCACCAGCCGCAGGTCCACGTTCGCCCAGGCCTCCCGCGGCATGATCGTTTTGGTGCCGCCCTTCGTGTACCCGGCGCGGACGCCGCAGATGTTGAGCGACGGGTGAAAAAACAGTCTCTCCATGAGTTCACGCGGATCGTTGGAGTGGAGAAACTCCTTGATACCAAAGAGTTCACGGAAATAGACCGGGTCGAAATCCGACGGCACCAGGCGGTCCCGGTCCTCGGCCGAGACAGGGCGCACATGGGTGTCCAGGCCGTCGATGGTTATGTTACCGCGGGCGTCACGCAGTGAAGTCAGGGCGTAGAGCAGCCGCCACACCGGACTGTCGACGATCGCCGCCATCGCGGAATGGATGTCGCTCCGCAGCGTGGAGCACCGCAGCTCGAGGTAGGCCATTCCTTTCAGCCCGAAACTGATGTAGGGCCGTCCGCTGTTGTCCAGTACGCCCGACCCCCAGAAGCACAGATCGGCTTGGAACAGCTCCTTCTCGGTCTGGGCCAGCCGTTCCATGTTGTAGCTGCCCAACTCCTCTTCGCCTTCAAAGAGGAACTTGATCCGGAATGGCAGATCGCCGATCACTTTGCGGTAGGTTTCCACGGCGGCCAGCGCCGCGGACAGGCTGCCCTTGTTGTCGGCGGCGCCGCGGGCGTAAATATAGCCGTCATGCACCTCGGCGGAGAAGGGGCCGAAGTCCCATTCGTTCAGCGGCTCCACGGGTTGCACATCGTAATGGTTGTAAAACAGGATGGTGGGCGGTCCGGACCCGACCTCGCCGTAAAGATACGGCTTGCTGTCCCCGCAGGTGATCTGCCGGACCTGACATCCCATCCGGAGCATGATCTGTTCGATCAATGTCGCCGTCGAGGTCATCCCGATCGTATTGGTGATGATCGACGGTTCCCGCAGCAGCGATTGCAACTCCTGGACATAATCCGTGCTGTGGTCCTCGACGTGACGGTAGAACTGCTGCATGTGCTTGTCGGTTTCACGCTTGCTGTTCATGAGCTCTGATCTCCTTCGGCGGTGGATCGCGCCACCGGCCAGATCCATTCACATCTCGACCAGCCGATACCGGCGGCTGCCGAGACCGATTTCCTCAGCATATTCCAACTGGCGTTGCCAGTTGACGTCGGGACACAGCGCGGCCAACTTGTCCTCCCGGGCAGGGCGACGGCCGATCTGACTGACCGCAATCGACTCCTCGGCATTGAGCAGGTCCACCGAAGCCTGATCGATCGCGACGGGATCCCGGGAGGCCAGGATGCCGATGTCCGGAACGATGGGATCGTCGTTGTAGGGAAAGCAATCGCAGTCCGGCGTGATGTCGAGGAGGAAATTGACGAACAGACACCGCTCGTTGAGCCGGTGCAGCACGCCGTAGGTGGTTTCCGCGATCTTTTCACCCAAGACCTCCGGTTTCTCAGCCCAGAGGATTTTCAAGGCTTCCTCCGGGCAGGCCGGAATGCATTCCGCACACCCGACGCACCGCTCGTACGTGAAGTGGGCTTTCCCGCTCTTGATATGGATCGCCCCGTATTGGCAGACCGTGGCGCAGCGAGCGCAGCCGGTGCAAGCGGCCCGATCCGAGAACTCGGGACGGACGGTGCCGCTGTGCATCAGCTGCTTCATGGAGCGGGACCCCAGCCCCATCCCGATGTTCTTCAGCGTGCCGCCGAACGCGCAGGCCAGGTGCCCCTTGAAATGGGAAAGGCTCACCAGAGCGTCCATCTCACCCACGACGCTGCCCACCTTCACCTGACGAAAATGCTTCAGGTTCACCTCGGTCTCGAGATAACTTTCCGACCTCAGGCCGTCCGCCATGATGATGGGTGCGCCCACCTGTGCCAGTCCGAAGCCGTGCTCCTCGGCGAGGATGAGATGGTCCACCGAGTTCGTGCGGTGTCCGTGGTACAGGGTGTTGGAATCCGTGAGGAAGGGTTTGGCACCCCGGGCCTTGAGCGTGTCCACCACCCGGCGTACAAACGGCGGGCGCAGAAACGCGGTGTTACCGCGCTCGCCGAAACTCAGTTTGATCCCCACCAGGTCGCGCGGCCGGATGAACTCGAGCCCCGCCGCTTCCAGCAGTTTTTCCAGCCGATCCAGCAAGCTGCGCTTGCCCGTCAACCGCGACCGAATAAAAAAGACGTCATTCATGGCTGCCCCTTCCGAACGAATGGCTGAGTGGAACCCGGTGCGAAGTTATTATAGAATGCTACCATCCTATCCGCCAACAGGTGATCGCCATGAAGCTACCTGCCCAGATGCAGCAAACCAAGATCGTGGCCACCTACGGGCCCTCCCTGAAGCCCCCGGACGTGCTGCGATCGGTGCTCAGACTCGGCGTCGACGTCATCCGCTACAACTTTTCCCACGGCAAGCCCGACGAGTTCACGCGACTGGTCCGGACGCTGCGGCGTTTGGAGCACGAACTGGGCCGGCCCATCGGGATCCTCGCCGACCTGCAGGGGCCGAAGATTCGGACCGGCGAGCTGGCCGGCCACCAGCCCGTGGCCATCACCACCGGCCAGGACTTCTTCCTGACCCGCCGGGCGGTCGCCGGCACTGCCCGTGGGATGTCCATCTCGTACGCCTTCACTCCCGATGAGTTCCAGCCCGGCGCACGGATTCTGATGGACGACGGCAAGATCGTCCTGCGCGTCGTCCGGATCACGGACGACACGCTACACTGCACCGTCGAGAAAGGGGGCGGACTGCGCGAACGTCAAGGAGTCAACTTCCCCGGAACCTCCACCCGCCTGCCGGCGATGACCGCCAAAGACCGATCGGATGCCGTCGCCGCCTTGGCCGCCGGGGTTGATTTTCTGGCGCTCAGCTTCGTCCGGCAGGGGACGGATGTGAAGCTGTTGCGTCGGCTCGTCGATGCCGCCGGCGCCGAGACGGCCATCGTCGCCAAAATCGAGAAACCTCAAGCGCTCGACAACCTCGATGACATCCTGGCCGCCACCGACGCGGTCATGGTCGCTCGCGGCGATCTGGGTGTCGAGGTGGATATCGAGCGGATCGGCGTGCTTCAGAAACAGATCATCGGCCGTTGTCGCCGGGCAGGCATTCCAGTCATCGTCGCCACCCAAATGCTGGAGAGCATGACCGACCAACCCCGGCCCACCCGGGCGGAAGCGACCGACGTCACCAACGCCATTCTCGACGGCACCGACGCGGTCATGCTGTCCGGCGAGACATCCCTGGGACGTTACCCCATGGAGACCGTGCGCACCATGGCCACCATTGCGGCCGAAACGGAGCGTTACCTGCGCCAAATGCCCAATCTGCTGGCCGATCCGGATCCGCTTGAATCCGGTGATGATCCCCTGACCGCCATCGCCCGCGCCGCCTATCATGCCAGTCGCGAAGTCCACGCCGCGGCCATCACCGTGCACACGCTCTCGGGGCGGACCGCCCGCGTGCTGTCCCGATTCAGGCCCGACTGCCCCATCGCCGCCATGACTCCGGATCCCGCCGCCTGGCGGCGCATGTCCTTGTACTATGGAGTGCATCCCGTACGGATCCCGGCATCGCGTTCCAGCGATCACCTGATGGAGCAGGCGGAAAGCTGGGCAAGGCGCCATTTCCAGTCGGACCAGCCGGCCCATTTCGTGATCCTGTCCGGGCAGGCGCGGTCCGTAGGCGCCACCAACACGATGCGCATTGCCACCATCCATACCCCGCGGCGGGAGCGCTCGGCCAAGCCTCGGCGAGGCTAGTTCGCGTCGGCACCCCGCCAGCGGCTCCTGTGGGCGATAGCGGTTGCGTTTTCAGACAGGATTTGCTATTGATACCTACAGAATGAAGACATTCGGACACACGCTGCGATCTGTCCGAAGCCGGCACCTGTTTCTCTTCCTGATGCCGGCCTTGCTGTGCGGTGCCTGCCGGACGGTTTTCTCCGCCCCGCCCACCCGTTCGTGCGAGGGCGTCAAAGGCGTCAACATCTTCCTGGTGGACAACTCACGTTCCGTCCCCCGCCTTGACGCGAATGTGGAGCGCGCCCAGGTTCTGCGTGAGTTGCTGAGTCTGCTCCAGGGCTATGAGAACCGACTGGTTCTCTTCGGCGGTCGTTCTGAAATCGACGTGGATGTGCCGGACCGCTATGTGAACGACGGCTGGCACACCGATTTCTATTACGGCTTCAAGGCCGCAGCCGAGATCCGTCGGGAATACGCGGCGGAGTGTGACGTCAAGTTCATATTGATCACCGACGGCATCCTGGACGCCTTCCCCGAGGACTACCCGGATGAGCAGTTTGAACTCAAGCATCAGGCCCAATCCTACGCCCGCGGGCAAACATACCAGTTGCTGGAGCGCGAACGGGTCCCAACTTACATCATTCTCCTTGGCGACCAGTACGATCCCCACCTGATCGAACAATTTTCCATCAAAGCCAACGGCCTGGCCAGAGCTAATCCGTTGGTGGAGAAAGCCTCCGAGTTCCTAAACAACAATGGCTTTTTGTTGAAGCGCTTCGTGTACCGGATCGAGCCCGAGGTCGGCTTGCCGCAAGTCAAGCAGATTGTTCGGGAGATCGCCGCCAAGGACGCACCGCGGGTGGAGTATGCGCTGCTCTTGCTGCTTCTGGTTGCGGTGATCGTCCTCGTGATCCTCGCCATCCGCAGCTTCCCGGCTCCGGGCGACAAGGAGATCATCGACCTGACCGACGGCGCACCGGTGCTGATCGGCGCCGATCAGCCCCTGCAGATGCTGTTATCCACGCCGCGGCGGGCTTCCCGGCACGGATTGCAGCCTGTCGTCGCCACGTCGGCCGCCGTCGCCAGTGTCAGCTACCAGCGCCGGATCTTCGACTTCACGTCGCGCGGCCTCCGGAACGTCCAGAAACTGTCGCCCATCTATCGGCAGCTGCTGGATATGGACGTTCGGGACCTGGGTCGACACCTGGAGCGGATGGAGCGCAACGGAACCGACGACGAAATCATCGCCGCGACCGACCTTAAGTATTACTGCTCCAACATGGACGTCGACCACATCAAGAACATCCTTCGGGCGCGGGAAATGGAGCGGATGGACATCGACGCCAAAGAGTTCCTGATGGCCAAGGTATACGTATCGCTGGCCCCCGACCTGGTTCAGGAGATGACGGAACAGCGGATCACTATCAGCATCCCGAATCGGAACATGATCCGGGCGCAACTCCAGGAAGGCCAATTGTACGATCTGGGGAGGTACCAGGTCCGGGTGGTGGCCCTGCGCAAGGATTCACCCACCACGGCCCGCCTGGTGCTGGAGTACACCCGGATGCCGTCAACCCTGGGCCTGAAGCGGATCATTCCGTCCGCCATCCAACGGGTGATCCGCTGCCGCAAGCCCGTCACCGCGTTTTTCAACGCCCCCGGCGCCTGAGCCCGGGGTATCAATTTCCCGCCGCCCAAACAGTTCCCAGAGAATCGCGACCCGGACCGGACTGCAGACCCGAACCGATTCCGGTACGTGCGGACTTCCCGAACTGACGAACATGAAACTTTTCCGGGTGTTCCGCCGTACTAGTCAAAGATCGAAAACAAGGCGGAGGATCCATGGACAAGAAGAAAAAGCGCGCCATGTGGTGGATTGCGGGCGGGGCTGCGCTCGTCGTCATCATCATCGTCATCCTGCTGCTGGCGTTCAAAAGCAACGGCCGCCCCATTGTGGAAGCCGACCAGGTGCAGCTTTCGGACAAATTGACTGCGATCGTCACCGCTTCCGGGGAGATCAAACCGAAGAACTACGTGGATCTCCAGTCGGAGATCACCGGCGTCATCCAGGAGCTGTACGTTAAGGAGGGCGACTCGGTGCAGAAGGGTGATGTTCTCCTGAAAATCGACCCGTTCCAGACCGAAGCCGACGCCCGTTCGGCGGAATTTCAGTTCCGCGCCACGGAAGAGGAGGCCCGCAACACCAAACACCAGATCGACGAGTCCAAGCTCAACCTGCGGATCACAGAGGCCAATCTCCAGAGTGCCCGGGCCGAATTGGATCAGGCGCAGATCAATCTGGAGCACGAATCCTCCCTCTTCAAGCGCAAACAGCAATTACACGAGGACAACCTGGTGTCCCGCGAGGAATACGATCTGGCCCGCTCCAGTTTCCGATTGGCGGAAAGCCGCGTTGAGGCGGCCAAGGCCCGGCTCAGCGAGCTGGAAACGCGGATTGAGGTGTCCAAGGTAAATATTCAGCAGATGGAGAACAACTACCAGGCCGCGGCCAGCCGGGTGGGCCAGTTTCAGGCCATGCTGGACCGGGCCCGCGACCTGCTGAACAAAACCGTGCTGACTTCCCCGCTCACCGGTGTGATCACCAAGCTGGAAGTAGAGAAAGGCGAGCGTGCCGTGCCGGGCATGATGTTCAACCCCTCCGCCACGCTGATGACCATTGCGGATCTCTCCGTGATCGAAACCGAGGTCAAGGTCGATGAGACCGATATCGTCAACGTCAAGCTCAACCAGCCGGTAATCGTCAAGGTGGATGCGCTGCCTGACCGCCCGCTCAAGGGCCACGTCACCGAGATCGGCAACAGCGCCATCACCACGGGAACCACCACCACGACCGACCAGGCCAAAGATTTCAAGGTGGTGGTCCAGCTGGACAATCCGCCTGTCCAGCTCCGGCCGGGCCTGTCCGCCACCGCCGAAATCACCACCGCAGTCAAGGAAAACATCCTGGCCATCCCGCTTCAGGCGGTGGTGATGCGAGAGGTGGAGCTGGATGGCATCGGCGGCGTTGTCCATCCGTGGCAGAAGAAAGATGCCAAAAAGGAAAAGGACGCCAAAAAGCCGAAACTCGTCGAGAAGCAAGGCGTGTTCAAGGTAGACAAGGAGAATCGGGTGGTCTTCGTCCTGGTGGAGACCGGCATCACCGGTGAAACCAAGATCGAGGTCCTCAAGGGTCTGGCAGAGGGCGACGAGATTGTCGTGGGCAGCTTCAAGACGCTGCGTAACCTGAAGGATGGCGATTTTATCCAGAAACGGCGTCCGGGCACAGGCTCGGCCCGCGAAGAGGAGCAGGGCTCATGAGCCAGGGCAACCACATCACCATCAAGACCGAGGATCTCTGGAAAACCTACAGCATGGGCACGGTGGAGATCCAAGCGCTCCGCGGGGTGGACTGCGAGGTCAAGCGCAGTGAATTCGTGGCGATCATGGGACCCTCCGGATCTGGCAAGTCCACACTGATGAACCTGATCGGATGCCTGGACACACCGTCCAAGGGCAATTATTTCCTCAACGGGCAACTGGTCAGCCAGCTCGACGATAACGAGCTGGCCCAGATCCGGAACAAGGAAATCGGGTTTGTCTTCCAGACCTTCAACCTGCTGGCCCGCTCCACGGCCTTGCAGAACGTGGAACTGCCCCTCATCTACAGCGGCATACCGGCTAAAAAGCGGCGCGAGATGGCCGAGGTCGCCCTGCAAAACGTGGAACTGGCCGACCGGATGAGCCATCGGCCCAACGAACTTTCCGGCGGCCAGCGCCAACGCGTGGCGATCGCCCGGGCGCTGGTCAACACCCCTTCCATCTTGCTCGCCGACGAGCCGACGGGCAACCTGGACTCCAAAACCGGTGAAGAGATCCTGAGCCTGTTCCACCGGCTGCACGAGCGCGGCAACACCATCATCCTGGTCACTCACGAACGGGACGTGGCCGCGCACGCCCAGCGCGTCATCCACCTGCGCGACGGCCTCATCGAATTCGAGGAGACCAACCCTCCGTACGTCGCCTCCGCGCCCCAGGCGGTTTCCTGAGACGGCCGGCGGCAACCGGACGCGCCGGCTCGGCGGCCCGGCCGTTTGACGGACGGGCAGACAGGTCCGGGCCCGGTGCAATCGGATCAGCCCAGGGGGATGACCGGCCGTGGTACCCGGCTCGACGAGACATTTGCCGGCAGCGTGCATCTCACCCAAGTGTAATCGGTCAGCGGCGAGACGGCGCAGACATCACATTCAAACTCGGGGGGTTTCGTGAAACGAACGTTGATCGCCTGCGGACTTGGCGTCGCCCTGGTTTGCGCGGCCTGGGCCGCGGATTTCTGGCTGCAGAAACCCTACACCCAGTGGCGCGAGAATGAGGCGCGCCAGATCCTCACCAGCTCGCCATGGACCTACGTGTACCAGTGGGGGTACATCGGCAGCATTCAACAGAACATCGCGGGCACAGGCGACTCGGAACGTGAATTTGTAGTAATCATCCGGGCCCACCTGTTCTCGGCACGGACGGTGCGGCAAGCCTACGTCGCGCTGATCGCCCGGGGCGACCAAGACCGACTTGCCCGCTATCGGGACATCGCGACTCGGGACTATCCCGACGAGATCGTCGTGTCGCTCACCGTTGATTCCAAACCCAAGGGTGTTTCAGCTGTCTTTGATGTCGAGCGCGCGTTGCACAACCTCAGTCTGCCCGAGCTGCGTTCGAACACTTTTCTGGCCACCAACTCCGGCAAGAAAGTCTACATCAAGGATTATATCGCCCCGACCCCGGACGGCTCCGGTGCGAAGTTCATTTTTCCTCGCTATGCCGATGACGGGGTTCCCCTAGTCACGCGCGACGACAAAACCCTTCGTTTTCAAACGACCAAGATCAAGATCAAGAATCTCAGCGACCTGGAAGAGGATGAAAACCGGCCCTCGGAAAATTTGGCCTATGTCCTCAGCACCCGCACGCTGATTCAGAACGAGCTGGAGATCGACGCCACGTTCAAGATCGACAAGCTCCTTCTGAACAACCGCCTGGATTTCTGAGCGCAGCCACCCCGGACGGATTGTCTTCGTCCCACGCTTCATCTACAATGGGCGCGGCGCACCGATAATTGATGCCGGCATCCCCCGGGCCGCATCCCGGCGGGTGGCGGCGACACGTGGAGGCCCCATGCCCGAGCGTCCCCGGATCCTGCTGGTGGAGGATGAGAAATCCATTGCCGACATCCTGCTCTACGCGCTGGACACTGACGGGTTCAAAACCAGTTGGGTGAGCACGGGCGGCGAGGCACTCGCGGCGCTGACGCGCGATCCGGTCGACTTGGCGATCGTGGACATCGGACTGCCTGACCTGAGTGGTTTCGAGCTGTTTGCGGAAATCCGCCGGCGCCATCCGATTCCGGTCATCTTCCTCACCGCGCGCGGCAGCGAGGTCGACCGCGTCTCCGGCCTGGAGATGGGCGCTGACGATTACGTGGTCAAACCGTTCAGCCCGCGGGAGGTGGCGGCGCGGGTCCGGGCGGTTCTCCGGCGGGGGCAGCGGCCGGCCGTTGGACCACCGGCCGAGACCCGGCAGCCGCTCCCGTTCACCGTGGATACCCAGCGGCGCACGATCAGCTACTTCGGCCGGGTACTGGAACTGTCGCGGTACGAATACCGCATCCTGGAAAAGCTCATCGAGCATCCCGGCTGGGTGTTCTCTCGTGAGCGGCTGATGGAACTCGTTTGGGAATGTCCGGAGATGAGCCTTGACCGCACGGTCGACACCCATATCAAGACCCTGCGCGCCAAACTCCGGGAGGTGCGCCCCGAGCCCGACCCCATCGTGACGCACCGGGGGGTGGGGTACGCCTTGCGGGAGGACTGGTGAGCATCCGCCTGCGGATCTTCCTCGGGTTTTGTCTTGCGATCATCGCCGGCTTTCTGGCCTTGAGCCTGTGGATCACGGAGGACATCCGGCTCCAGCCGCTGAAATCCACGGAAGAGGCCATGGTGGATACGGCCAACATCCTCGCGGCCGGACTGGAGGACCGCCTCCGGGAGGAGCGCCCCGACATCATGGATCTTCGCGCCGCCATGGATCGGGCGCTCCGGCGCAAGCTTGACGCGCGCTTGTACCAACTGGAGAAACGGGCGGTGACGACCCGCGTGTACGTCACCGACTCGCTCGGCGTCGTGATCTACGACTCTCACGGCGGGACCGATGAGGGCAAGGATTACTCCCGCTGGAACGACGTTTACCTGACCTTGCGCGGTCAGTACGGCGCTCGGGCCACGCGGGGAGACGCCAAGGACTTTTATTCCACCGTGCTCTACGTCGCGGCACCGATTCACGCCGGTGGCCGGGTGGCCGGGGTGCTCACCGTGGCCAAGCCCGTGAACAGCGTCAAGGTGTTCATCACCGAGATCACCCGCAAAATCGCCCTGGCGGCGGTGGTTTCTTTTCTGGCAGCCGCGGTATTGAGCTTCGTCATCTCCACCTGGATCACCCGCCCACTCGACCGCCTGGCTGGGTATGCCCAGTCTGTCCGCGACAGCCGGCGCGCCAGTCTGCCCCCGTTGGGCAGCAGTGAAATCCGTACTTTGGGCCAGGCGTTCGAGCAGATGCGCGATGCCCTCGAAGGCAAACAGTACGTGGAACAGTACGTTCAGACACTGACCCACGAGATCAAGGCACCCCTGTCCTCAATTCGGGGCGCCGCCGAACTTCTCCAGGAGGAGCCGCCACCGGAGGCCCGCCGCCGCTTCGCCGCCACCATCGCCGACGCCGGCACCCGGATCCAGCGGTTGGTGGACCGGCTGTTGGATCTGACCGCGCTGGAGAGCCGCAAAGGTCTGGTGCAGGTTGAATCCGTCAGCCTGCGTGAGTTGGTGGATGACGTCGCCGCGGCGGTTGACACCCGGCTTCAGGCCAAGGGAATCGCCCTGGACCTTTCGCTTACTCCGGACCTGGCCGTGCCGGGCGAGCGCTTTCTGCTCCGCAGCGCACTGGTCAACCTGATCCAGAACGCCATCGACTTCACACCAGTCGGTGGCAACATCCAGGTCGCTGCGGCCGCGGAGATCGGGATGGCAACTATCACGGTTCGCGACAGTGGCCCGGGCATTCCGGAATATGCGCTGGATCGGGTGTTCGAACGCTTCTACTCGCTGCCCCGTCCAGACACGGGGACCAAGAGCACCGGCCTCGGCTTGGCGTTGGTGCGCGAGGCGGTGACGCTCCACGGTGGAAGCGTCGAACTGGCCAATCACCCGGACGGAGGCACCCTGGCGACCCTCCGTTTGCCGCTGGCGCCCCCCGGCGCATGATCCGCGCCCACCATCCGCTCCTGTAGGGCCGCTGACCAGCGGTCCGGCGGCATCGGTCAGGCAGCGCGCGGCCCCCACGCCGCACCGCTGCTTCACTGAAAATTCACCACGATCACCTGACCAGTTCAAACTTCGTTCACCCCACGGCGGGATGCTCGAAGCAGAAAAGAATCTGTCCGTCGGGAGGTCGCCATGAATATCCGCTCGCTGCTCGGGATTCTGCTCCTCGTCAGCTGGGTGGCCGGCTTCGGTTCGGCTCAGGATGATTGCGATGCGGGCCAGAGCCTGCCTCCGTTTTTCTATGTCCAAAGCAACGATCCGTCCACCGACCGACTGCCGCTGAAGTCCACGGCGGTCGACGTGCGCATCGCCGGCATCATCGCCGACGTTACCGTCACCCAGATCTACCGGAACGAAGGGACACGGGCGCTGGAGGCGATATATATATTCCCCGCCTCCACCCGCGCCGCGGTGTACGCCATGACCATGACCATCGGCGAGCGCACGGTTGTCGCCCGAATCCGGGAAAAACAACAGGCCCGCCAGGAGTACGAAGCCGCCAAGCGCAGCGGCCGGAGCACCTCGCTGCTGGAGCAACACCGCCCCAACGTCTTCCAGATGAATGTGGCCAACATCCTGCCCGGTGACGAGATTCGAGTGGTCCTGGCTTACACGGAACTGCTCGTACCCACAGAAGGAGTCTACGAGTTTGTGTACCCAGTCGTGGTCGGACCACGATACGTGGGCCAGCCGGCGTCCGACACTCTGCCAGCTGAACACTGGACCGCCAACCCATACCTCCACTCAGGTGAGCCGTCATCCTACGCGTTCACCATGAAGGTGCATGTGAATGCTGGCCTGCCCATCCAGGACATCCGGTGTACCAGCCACGAAGTCACCATCGACTATCAGGGGACCGATCATGCCTCCATCGGACTGGTCCCTCACGAGCGGACCGGCGGCAACCGGTCGTTCGTCCTGCAATATCGGTTGACCGGCGACACCATTCGGTCCGGATTACTGCTGGCCCGAGGACCGGAGGAGAATTTCTTTCTCCTGACGCTCCAGCCGCCCCGTCGGATCACGCCGGCGGTCATCACTCCTCGCGAGTACATTTTTGTGCTGGATGTGTCAGGGTCCATGCGCGGGTTCCCGCTCGACACCACCAAATCGCTGATGCGCCAGTTATTGGGTGGTCTGCGTTCATCAGACCGATTCAACATCCTGTTGTTCGCCGGTGGCTCCCGACTCATGGCGGAGCGATCCGTCGCCGTCAATCCTGAAAACATGGCCTATGCCACTAGACTGATCGACGACCAGGCCGGCGGCGGCGGCACCGAGCTCTTACCTGCATTGCGGCGGGCGCTGGAGCTGCCCGTTTACGAGGGTTGCTCGCGCAGCGTCGTCGTGATCACCGACGGCTACGTGAACGTTGAAACCGAGGCGTTCCGTTTGATCCGAGACAATCTGCACAAAGCCAACGTGTTTGCGTTCGGCATCGGCAGCGAAATCAACCGCTGGCTCATCGAGAGCATGGCCCGTGCGGGTATGGGCGAGCCCTTCGCGGTAACCAGACCGGCAGAGGCCGCCGCCGTCTGCGCTCGGTTCGGCGCATACGTCCGGTCGCCGGTTTTGACCCGGGTGGAGCTTGAATTTGCAGGATTCGACGCCTATGACGTGGAGCCCGTTCGGGTGCCCGACCTCCTGGCGGAACGGCCGGTGACCGTGTTCGGCAAGTGGCGGGGCGACGCCGCCGGAGTGATCCGAATGACCGGCCTGGCGGCGGACCGTCCGTACGAGGCGACGCTGTCGGTGGATCGCTTCAAGATCGATGCGTCGTTGCCTGCACTGCGCAATCTGTGGGCGCGCCACCGGATCGCCCAACTGGCGGACGATTACACCCTGCAACCCACCGACCCGGTTCGGGAGGCGATCACTGATCTGGGCTTGCGGTACGCCCTACTGACACCGTTCACCTCTTTTGTGGCGGTTGATGAAGTCGTCCGAAGGAAAAACGGAGAGGTGCAACAGGTCAAGCAGCCCCTGCCCCTGCCCGAAGGCGTAGCGGACACGGCTGTCGGTGAATACGTGCCCACCACACCCGAACCGGAGACCTGGTCGCTGATTCTCCTCGCTTTGGGCGCCGTGGGCTGGCTCATGCTGCGGCGATGGCTGTCATGAGAGTCGTCCTGAACCACCCCTTGGCCCTGCTCGTTGGTCTGACCGCCGCCACCTGGCCGGTGTGGCGGTGGTATGTGTTGCGACTGGGGGACGGCTCCGACGAACAGTGGGGGGTGCTGGCGCTGGGTGCGGTGATCGCTCTGGCGCTGGGTCGGAGAAGCACGACCCGGTTGCCGGCATCGCTGCTTCCCGTACTGACTGGACTGCTGGCGGTCTATGCCCTGTGCCTCTATTGGGCGCCGCCTTTGGTGCGGGCGGTCCCGGCCACGCTGGCGCTGGGCGTCCTGGCCAGCGCGACGTGTTTCGCCCGGCTGTTCCACCCGGGGCTAGCCGGCCTGCTGCTCCTGGCCCTGCCGGTGGGCGCATCCATGCATTACTTTTTGGGCTATCCACTACGACTGGCAGCCACCGCGATCGCCGCGCCGTTGATCCGGCTCTCAGGTTTTGCTGTCGAAGCCCATGGCGTCACTCTGAATTGGTTGGGGGAGACGGTGTTGTTGGACGCCCCGTGCAGTGGTGTACGGATGCTCTGGACCGGCCTGCTCATGGCCTGCTTCCTGGCGGTCTGGATGGGATTCGGTCTCTGGCGCACCCTGGGCGCGCTCGTCGGCGCCGCCGGCGCCGTAGTTCTGGCTAACGGGATTCGGAACGCCGTGTTGTTTTTCCGTGAGACCGCCATCGTCCCGATGCCGGCTTGGGCGCACGAAGGCATCGGCTTGGGAGTGTTCGCCGCCGCAGCGGGGGTGGTGCTGCTGCTGATGCACCTGCTGGATCGGAGGGTGCCATGCTCCGCCGCGTGATCTTCTGGATCGCATGCGCCGCCGTTGCCGGACTTCCAGTCGTGACGCAGATGGGCAACCGGACTCCCCGCCCTGCGGCGTTCCCCGGCTGGCCGGCAACCTTCGAGGGCTGCCCGCTGGTTCCGGTGTCGCTGACCGATTTCGACCGCTCGGTTGCCGCCCGGTTCCCCGGTCAGATCGGCCGGTTTCACCTCGACGGACGCGTGGTGCTGTTACGCTGGCTGGCCGAACCATCACGCGGATTGCATCCGGCAGCGGACTGTTTTCGCGGTTCAGGTTATCAGGTCCGTCCACTGCCCGTCTGGGCGGCACCAAGCGGCTCCCGGTGGGGCTGTTTGCACGCGGAACGCGGCGCCGAGCGGCTGCGGATCCGGGAGCGGATCATCGACGCCGGCGGCGCAACCTGGACCGACGTTTCCAGCTGGTACTGGGCGGCTCTGCTGGGCCGCAGCCGGGGCCCCTGGTGGGCCGTGACGGTGATCGAGCCGGCATGAGTCCGATCACTGCAACAGCTTGAAATTCCGGCTCATGTTCTCCACCAGTGGCGCATGAGTCCTTCTTGATGCTTTGGCCGTTCCGTCCTTCAACACAATGTGCCGGGTTGGGCGAGCGTTCACCATCCCGGTCGTTCCGTCAACGTTGAGCCATCCACCCTTGCACCGATTGCGTTTCCGCTGGCGAGCCATGCTGGAAATGCGCCTGCCGGCGGGACACCGCAACGGGTGTCGCGGCTGTCCTGTTTGCGGTTTCCTTAACTGGGAGATTCAGGTTTGAAAAATTTCTATCAGGCAGGCCCGGAGACCGCTGACGGGAATCGGTAACCAGGCGGGCCGGTTGTTGATTTCATAGTCCAGCTCGTAGACCGCTTTTTCCAGCTTGAGCACGGCCAAGAATTCGGACAACCCGCTGCTTTCAGTCCAGCCCATTTCCGCGAAATAGCTATCCCGAAAGATTTGTTCCACCGACCGATTCCATTCCGTCAGCCGGCATTCCAGGGCTCTAAAGGCTTCCCGCGACAGCGGGTGCCGCTCCTCCCAGTCGAAGAGGGCGGCGTACATGGCGTAGTGGAACGAACGGAGCAGGCCGGCCACATCCTTGAGCGGGCTGTATTTGGCAACCCGTTGCGCCGCTGCTTTGAGGGGCTCGCCCTCGAAATCCATGACGAAACAATCGTCTCCCACCAGCAGGACCTGCCCCAGGTGGAAATCGCCATGAATCCGGCACTTGATCCATCCGTCAAGTCGGAGTGCGGCCAGTCGACGGAAGGCGTCCGGGATCTGACGGCGCATTTCCGGAAGGTGCTCATGGAAATCACGCACGGCCGGGTGCGATCCGGGCTCTCGGGACGCGATCTTGTCAAGGATGGCGGCCGCATCCGCTGCCATTGCGCCACTCCAACGGGCCAGATCCGCCGGTGTGATCGGCTCTGGTGCAAATGCCGCCTCCAGTCCCTCCGCAGTCAATGTGCGATGCATCGTCGCCAAAACGTTCGCCAGCCGGCGCACCCGATTCAGATAGCCGGAGGTTTCTTTAAACGGAGGCTCTGTAACGGTATCCGGCCCGGTCTCCGTCAGCAGATGGAGCCAGTGGGATAAAAAGTGCAGAGTTTCGTGCCAGAAATCGCCCTGGTTCTCCACGTACCGCCGGGCGATGACCAGGGTGTATTCCCGGCCACCGGCATCCCGGTAACTGAGCGCCCCCTCCAGAGGCGGCAGGTTCTGGAACGAACCGGCGGCGGCGAAGAAACGGTTCATCTCCAGTTCGGGCGACTGGCCGGCGGGCAACCGGCGGATGAACTTACAGACCACGTCAGCCTTGATCAGGATCAGCGAATTGGTTGAATTCTGCGCCAGCGGATGGACCTGTCGCCAGAGTGGCGGCGGGAATGATTCGAAGTGGAACGTGCCGCACCCGCCCGCCAGTGTGCACCCCTCGCCCATGAGCCGGATCATCACTGCGTGCAACACCGGTTCCTCCAGCGCCTCCCGCACCGTCCAGCCCGCTCCCACCGCAAACGAGGGTTCTGGTCCCGTTCCCCTGGCCGGTTCCAGACAAAGCGGGAGCTGGTACAGCTCAGGGGACCCGTCGCCGGCGGCCACCTCCACCAGGGCGATTGCCAGGCAGCGATCTCCCGGTGGCAATAGCGGAGACAAGTCCAGGACGTCAACCAGTCGAATCGAACGCACCGTCTCTGCTTTGGCCTGGAACCAGCGGGCCGCGCGGAACCACTCCGCCGGCAGGGCGGCCACGGCCACCGTCCAGGCAGGCGCCGGTTGGGTGGTAATGTTCATGCCTTCGCCTCTCCCACCCTTCGAGCCCGTCGGACCCTCAGTATCGGTTGCCGGTTGACCACTCCGGCGACGGCGACGATGACCGCAGCCAGTTGACCGCGTCGAGCCGGACGGAACCGAACGAGCCTCCCTCCCGCAGGGCTGGACTGTGGGCCTGCTGTCAGCCTGACGTTCGACTTGCCAGAACGAGCGTTCTGCGGTATCGAGCAGGCCATGAACATCTCCTCGCCGGAGTTGCCGTCACAGGCGAAGGCCTTGCGGCCGGCCGGGAAAACCAATATGATGCATTGTACTGTAAGAAGCGCAATCCCCGAAAGGGCTTTGGAGCCGCGCCTTGCCACACCCGAGTCGAATCGCCATCCTCACCAAGGAATACCCGCCCTATGTGTACGGCGGCGCCGGCGTTCACGTGGAGTACCTGAGCCGGGAACTGTCCCGCCTTGTCCCGGTGCTGGTCCGGAGTTTTGGCGACCAGACGGTGGACGGCCCCGATCTCACTGTCCGCGGGTACGGAATGTGGACCGAAGCCGGCCAGCACACCGACACCCGATTCGAGGGTGCACTGGACGCCCTGCACCGCAGCCTGTGCATGGCCAAGGACCGGTTGGACGCGAGCGTCGTCCACACCCACACATGGTACACGGCCATGGCCGGCTTCTGGGCCAAGAATTTGTGGGCCGTCCCCCATGTGCTGACGGTGCACTCTCTGGAACCGCTCCGTCCATGGAAGGAGGAGCAGTTGGGCGCCGGATACCGCCTCAGCTGCTGGATGGAGCGCACCGCCATGGAAGCGGCGGACGCCATCGTCGCAGTCTCGCGGGAGACACGTGCGGATGTGCTGCGCCATTTCCAGGTCCAGCCGGAACGTGTGCATGTCATTCACAACGGGATCGATCTGGACCAATACCGCCGTACGGCGGCGGTGGACGCCTTGAGCCGCTGGGGTGTGGATCCGGCCAGACCTTTCGTCCTGTTCGTCGGGCGGATCACCCGGCAGAAAGGAATCATCCATCTGGTCCGCGCCATCCCCCACATCGACCCCGGCCTTCAGGTGGTGCTTTGCGCCGGCGCGCCCGACACCGACGACATCCGGCGCGAGATGACCGATGGTGTCGACCGCGCCGCTGCCGGCAGGCCCGGCGTGATCTGGATCCAGGAGATGCTGCCGCGCGATCAGGTCATCCAGTTTTACTCCCACGCGGCCGTCTTCTGCTGCCCGTCGGTCTACGAACCCTTCGGCATCATCAACCTGGAGGCCATGGCCTGCGAGACGCCGGTGGTGGCTTCGGCCGTCGGCGGCATAAAGGAGGTGGTCGTTCCCGAAGAGACCGGGCTGCTTGTCCCGTTGGCCCTTCGGGAAGGAACCTTCGAACCGGTCGATGCCGAAGCCTTCTCGCGCGATCTGGCCGCCGCCATCAACCGGGTGGCCAGTGCGCCGGCGTTGGCCCGATCAATGGGCCTCGCCGGCCGGGCGCGCGTCGAAGCACATTTCTCCTGGACAGCCATTGCCCGGAAGACCTTCAGTCTCTACGAATCCCTGATTTAAGACCCCTCGCGTCCGCATCACGCGAGCAGGCTGGCTGGAGGCGGACATTTAGACACGCGATGTCGGGATTACCAGAGCGACAGTATCCGAAAGCTGCGGCATGACCCCGGTTCATCAGGCTGGACGGCAGCCCAGCCAAGTCCCCTCTGCCGTGTGTCAATTTGACATGCCTGAACTCGATCAGATATAATGGGTGACGTTCCAAGAGGCAACGACCATGCATTTCAACATCGGTGACAAGGTCATCTACCCGAACCATGGATTGGGTGTAGTGGAGACCATCACCCGGCAGAATGTCTTCGGTCAGGAGATCCAGTTCTATCAGCTCCGTTTGTTTGAGAACAACTCCATGATCCTCGTGCCGGTACAGAACGCCGAGACCATCGGCCTGCGCGGCATCATCTCCAAGAAGGATGCCCGCAATCTGCTTTTCCTGCTCCAGATGGCCAATCCCGAGGTGAAGCAGCAGATCAAGGAGTGGAAGAGCCGGTTTCGCGAAAATACCGAGCGGATGAAAAGCGGCCGGATCACCGACGTCGTCGAAGTCGTCCGGATCCTGGCCAAAGTGAACAGCCGAAAGAGCCTGTCGTTCCGGGAAAAAAAGATGTACGACAAGGCTAAAAGACTCCTGGTGTCGGAACTCGCCGCCGCCGAAAACATGCCGGAAGATGCTGTCGAACGGCAGATTGACCAGGCCCTGGTGGTGTCCCTGGGCACCAAGAACATTGGGAACGCCTAAATCGCAGCCGGCATGCAATACCTGTTTCTTGGAATTGGAATCCTCATCACAATCGGACTGTCGTTTTTTTTCTCTCTGTCCGAGACAGCGTTACTTTCGCTCAACCGGTACCGCATCCGGTTCCTGGCAGACAACAAGACCCGGCGCTCGGAATTTCTCCTGACCATTCTGGACCATCCGGAGAAGGTACTTTCCCCCATTCTGCTGGGCAATACCCTGGTCAACACCGCCACAGCAGTGTTGACATCCTATCTCATCGCCACCTTGACCACTCGGGAAATCCTACGTATTCAAAATGAGATCGCCCAAGTCGCCGCCAGTATTTTGATTTCCGTCATCATTCTCGTCTTCGGCGAGATCACTCCCAAAACCCTGGCCGCCCGGCAGCCGGAGCGTTACGCCTTTCGGGTGATTCTACCGATCCGCGGTGTCACCTGGTTGCTTTCCCCGATTGTCCGCGTGTCGATGGCCGCCAGTCGCGTGTTGCTTCGCCTGTTCATCGATGTTCACGAGCAGTCACCACTCCAGCGACTGTCCATAGAGGAACTGAAAACGCTGCTCACCCATTACAGCGATAATGATATCCCACCCGAATCACTGGAGATGATCCACAAGCTGTTTGAATTCGCCAATATTCCGGTGCGCGAGGTCATGGTCCCGCGACCCAAGGTCGTGATGGTCGATATCGCGGCCGGTCTCGATGAAATCCAAGCCGTTTTCCTGCAGCATGATTTTTCGACCGTCCCGGTTTATGACACCGTGCCGGAAAACATCGTGGGGGTTGTTCGGCTGCGGGACCTGTTCAGCCGGATGGCACATGCCAGAACCGGCGCCCCCGGTTTGACCTTACGGCAGCTGGTCAGCCCGGCCACCTTTGTCCCGGAAACGGCCCCCATCGACGACATTCTCAGGCAGTTCCGAAGCACCGGCGTCCAGTTCGCTGTGGTTGTAGATGAACTCGGACAGTTCGAAGGCGTGGTGACCATGGATGATGTGCTCGAAGAAATCGTCGGTGAGATCCAGCGGATGAGCGATGCGGGTCATTTCCCCATCCACCGGCTGGGCCCAGGCCAGTATTCGCTCGAGGGCCTGCTGCCGATCCGGGAGTTCAACCGGTATTTCCCCGAGCCGCTCCCGAGCGATGAAACCTATGCCACTCTGGCCGGCTTCCTGATGGATCAACTGGGTCGGGTGCCCGAGCTTCATCAGTCGCTGAACTGGGGCAATTACCGATTTTCTGTGCAGGAAGTATCCAATCGACAGGTTCGGAGAGTCCGCCTGATCATCCTCGAACACTCCGCTGCGTCCACCACCGCTGACGCCTGATCCGAAGCGGTTCCGAAAACGATCTGAACGTGCCGGCTGGGGCGCGGTGCAACCGATCAGATGCGCCGTTTGGCCGGACATTCCCTCAATCCCGTGGATGTTCCCCGGATCGCGGGCGGGCACCCCGGCCATCCATGTGCCGCTCCATCATCCGGCGGCGCATCTCGCCGCGCAATTCTTCTTTCAACCGCTTCAATTCGATCCGCTGCTCCGGAGTCAGCCGGTCCCGGATGTCCAACTGCATCAGGATGGTGTTTCGTACCATTTCCGCGCGTGCCTGGGCAATCTGATCCACCAGCCGGAGCGTCTGCTCCCGGTTCACGTCCACCTGATCGGAGACCTGTTGAAAGTCCAGCAGGAGTTTCTCCAAACGGGCCTTGCCATCCACCAATTTTTTCCGGTGCTCCACAAACACGGTGTCGATCTGCTCGATCTGCGCCGGGGTGAGCTTCAGTTCGGCGACCACCCGCTCGTGCTTCCACCACTTGCCGGGCAAATCCAGCAGATCCAGCCGCTTCATGTCAGGATCCTGGGCTGCCAGGGGCAGGCACAAGGCCGCCCAAAGGACCGCCAGCACCATGCCGGCCGGCATGTAGCGGGGACGTATCGTCATGGTTACCTCCAAATGATCACGCTTTGAATGAGCCGTTCGCGGAACCCGACGACAGCACCTTGGCCGGCGCTCCACCCGACGGCACTTGACCATCCGCTGGATCTGCGTCTTCGGGCTCGGAGGGACGGTTCTCATTGGTCACGTCCCATTCCTCGTAAACGTCCATCAAGCGACTTTCATCAAAATCCATCAACCGGTCCACCTCCAGCAGGAGTTGCTGGTCGCGCTGGTCGTTGGCCGAGAACTCCACCGGCGCCGGCGAGGGGGCCGACGGCAGCAGGAGCAGCAGGCTGCACGCAATCAGCAATGCCGCCGCCCCCGACCACGCCACGATTCGGACCGGCGGCGGCAGGAATGCAAGCCGCAGCAGCCGGAGGGGCTGCCGCACTTCCGCGGCTTCGATCTTGCGCCAGACCGCCTGGTTGAATCCGGGCGACGGATCGAGTCCGGGGTGGGCGGACAAGGCAGACCAGGTTTTGTCCACCCCCTCGAGCAGCTCCCGGCACTCGGCGCAGCCCGCCAGATGACGGGCAACCTCCGGATCCCGAACCGGGTCATTCTCGTCATCGAGATTGAGGATGTGATCGCGCACGTCTTCACACTCCATAATGCACCTGCCTAATCTGTGGCCGTGGGATCCAGCCGGCTTTCTGCTCGGAGCAGCGTCTCCCGCAGCCTGAGTTTGCCCCGGTGGATATGCGTCTTGATGGCCGCCACACTGCACTTCATGATGTCGGCGATCTCTTGATATGAGCAGCCCTCATACTTTCGCAGCGTCAGCGCGACCTTCTCCTTGTCCGGCAACGCCACCAGGGCCTGTTGCACCAGCAGTCCCAATTCCTTCCGTTCCAGCGACTCATGAGCGCCGTCATTCTCGCCGGCAGTGAGGAGGTCCAGGAAGCGCTCCCGTGTTTCCGTCGCCAGCTCGGACTCCCGGACCACCCGCCGGTGCTTCCGGATGTGCTTCAAGGTGGTGTTGGTGGCCACCTTGAACAACCAGGTCGAAAAACGGGCACTGGCGGTGTACCGCTTGCGCGCCAGGTAGATCTGGACAAACACGTCCTGGGCGATTTCCTCCGCTGCCGCGGCATCGCGGACCATCCGATAGACGAAATTGATGACCGGTCTCCGGTAACGATCCATCAGCAAGTCGAAACTCGCGGTATCGCCGTCCCGAACTCGTTCCATCAACTGCGCGTCGGCGTCCATCGCTTCGCTCCACCACTCCGTCCGATAATTAAATCCTGTCGCCGTCAAAAAGTTGCAAGGTGGGATAACGGATCAATTTCTTGACACGCGGAAAGCGGGTATAGTTAAATACCTGCTGAAACTTCCCATGAGCTTTGGAATCATTTTATTTTGAGAGTGTTCTGCGTTGACGTTGAGCCCCGACGTTGACAATCTGATCCGTAGAACCCGTGATGGCGATCTCCACGCGTTCCACCAATTATACGACCAATACTCCAAACGGGTGCTCAACTTCAGCTATCGCCTGACCGGATCTCGGGAAACCGCCGAGGAGGTTTGCCAGGAAACGTTCATATCGGTCTTTAAAAACATGAAGGCGCTTAAGGACACTTCCCGGTTCGAGCCCTGGCTGTTCATGATCGCCCGGAACTTCGTTTACCAGGTGTACCGGCGGAAACGTTTGCCCACGGTCTCCACCGATGAAACCGACGAGGACAACCGGGAGATCATCCACCTGGAAGACGAAGACAGCACCCCCGAGGAACAGATGCTCCGGGGAGAATTGCAGCAGGTGGCCCGTCAAGTCATCCAGTCTCTGGCGCTCAAGTACCGGGAGGTGTTTGTCCTGGCCGTCCTGGAAGGCTTCAGCTACCAGGAAGTGGCTAAACTGGTGGGCCGCAAACCTCAATCGGTCAAAACCGATATCCACCGAGCGCGGTTGATGATCCGAGAACGGCTGGCCCGCTACCTTCGCGAAGGATCTGTGGAATCATGAATTGCGGCGACTTTAACAACAAGATTTCTGAATACCTGGACGGGGAACTTCCCGCCGGGGAACGGGACCGTTTTGACGCCCATGTTCGGAGCTGTGCCGCATGCCGCCGCGAAGTGACAGCCCTGCTCGAAGCCCAGCGGCTCCTCGTCGCCAACCTGCCGCAATTGGAACCCGCCCCGCGCGTCTGGTTGGCGGTCGCCGACGCGCTGTCCACGCCGGAACCGCACAGATGGTGGGATTTTCTGCGCAGTCGTCCCTGGGTGCTGGCGGGAAGTGCGGCGGCCTTCCTGGCCTTCGTCGGAGTGGGGATTGTTATTTGGCAAGCCCAGCGCGACGTCTTCAATACAATGAACCTGCAAAGCGAAATGGAGGCGCATGTCCGCTACCGCGCGTCGGTGGTCGCCCAGGGCAATCCCTTCCAGACCAACGTGGCTCCGGCCGATAATCGGGCGCGGGATCCCGAAAATCCGTTCTCACCCTACTTGCGCGGTCACTTCGCCAACCCTTTCATGGAGATGGAAGATGGTGAGTAAATTCTGTTTGCTGATTGCAATCACCGGCTTCGCGCTTGTCGCCTCGCTGCTGGGCGTCGAACCTCCCGATCAAACGCTTGAAGACAAGAAGTCCATTGCAGTATCCCAGCATGAGCTGCTGGTTCTGCTGATCGACAAAGGCCAGTATGACAAGGTGCAACCGGAGCTTCAGAAGATTCTGGATCTCAAATTCACCGACAAGCACGAGAAGTACGTCGTCGACGAAATCCTCATCCTCTCCGAGCTCCTCTCAAAGAAGAATCAGCACAAATTAGCGCTCCAGCTGGCCGACATGGGTTTGGGCTCGCTCCGCGAAAAGGATAGCCAGGCCCGTCTGTACAAGGAAAAAGGGTTCATCTACAAGCAAATGGGTCTTTCCGATAAGGCCATGGAAATGTTTGAGAAGGGCAAGGCCCTCGAAGTTCCAAGCGGAAAGTAACCGGCTGCCCATGTCCGGTGCAAGCAAGGGATCACAACAGGCCCCCACCTGAATCTCGGGTTCCATCCAATGGCGTGCTATTGTCTACAGACAATCCGGATATGGGCGGATCATGCCGGTTTTCCGTTCCACTTGAACCCCCTTCGACCGGATGCGTCGAATGCCTGAAGAGGGTGTTGTGATGCACCATTTGGTTGACCGGGCGTTGATTCGATTTGCGGTTGTCGTACTGTTGGGCACCGGAGTTGTCCGTACGTCGATGGCTGCCCAACCGCTCCAGCCCCGGCTGGTCGCTCAGGAGACAGATGAATTCAACCGCCTGCGGCGGGACGGATTCAATGCGCTCTACAACATGGATTACTCAGGCGCCCGCGACCGATTCGAATCGCTGGGCCAGCTGGCGCCCCGGCATCCGGCTGCCCAGTTGTACCAGGCAACCACGCTCTGGCTGGAAATACTCAACCGGCAGCGCCGGTTGAGGTCCAATCTGTTCAGCGGAAATTCCTTTTTCGCCGAGACCGAGGAGAAGGTCGATCCTGCAACTGATAAACGGTTGCGCGCTTTAGCCAATGCCGCCATCGGGCGCAGCCAGCGAGCATTGGCAACTCATCCGAACGATACGGAAGCGCTCTATTACCAGGGCATGGCTCACGGATTGATTGCCAGTTATGAGGCGACTGTGACCCGCTCTTTTTTTTCCGCCCTCCGCAACGGACTCGCGTCAGTCCGGCTTCATGAACAGGTGCTGAAACTGGATCCCGAATACGTGGACGCGCGCCTGACCACCGGCACCTATAATTACATCATGGGCAGCCTTCCACTTTACGTGAAGATCCTGGCCGCCCTCGGCGGATACAGGGGCTCCCGCGAACGGGGGCTGGAGGCGATCCGCACGGTCGCCGAGCACGGGCGTTGGGCCAATGACGATGCGCGCGTCGCGCTGCTGACTTTCTACGCACGGGAGCGGCGGTATGCGGACGCCCTGCAAACCGTGAGCGTCCTGGCCCAGAAGTATCCTCAAAATTATGTTTTCCAGCTGGAGCGGGCCGGTTTGCTGATCGAACTGGGCCGCGGTGCGGAGAGCCGGCGGATCTTTGAGGCCCTGTTGGACAACCCAGCGAGGTCGTCCGTGGTCGATCTGATCCATTACCAGTATGCTGAAGCTTTGGCCGCCCAGAGACAACCTGACGAGGCCATCCGCCACTTTGTGGCGGCGGCGTCCGCGCCCAAAGCCGCCGCCGAACTCGAGACCAGGGCCACATTGCGGGCCGGCCAGATGTCCGATCTCCTAGGGCGGCGCGATGCGGCCATGCAGCATTACCGACACGTCTTGGACATGCCGAACGTTTACGACTCCCACGAGCAAGCGCGGCGAGGTCTGAAGCAGGCCTACCGCGAAGCGAACTAAGCCGCAGACCGTTGGGCGGGCTGCTACCATCCGTTCAGGGTCGAGGTTGGAGATGAGCACAATACACGCGTTCAAGGATGCGCAAAGGGCCCAGCAGAGCTTGCTGGCTCCGTTGGAAAAAAAGGCGCTGATCTGGATGGCTGCGCGCCTGCCGGCCTGGGTCAATTCCGACCATCTCACCGGTCTCGGCCTCCTGGCCATGTTCGGCGTCGGACTGTCCTACTGGTACGCCAGCCAGAGCCGATTCGGTCTGGTGCTGGCGAGCGCCTGCCTGGTGGTCAACTGGTTCGGTGACAGTCTCGACGGAACCGTGGCGCGGGTGCGGAACCAGCTGCGGCCGCGCTACGGGTTCTACGTGGACCATATCTGCGATGCCTTCGGCACCTTCTTCATGCTGGGAGGCTTGGCACTGTCGAGCTACATGTCGCCCCCGGTGGCCGCCGCCCTGCTCATCGCCTACCTGTTATTGAATATCGAGGTGTATCTCGCCACCTACACGCTCGGGGCCTTTCATATGTCGTTCTGGAAATTCAGCCCTACCGAATTGCGGCTCCTGTTAATCGTCGGCAACACCGCCCTGTTATACCGCCCCGTGACCAAGATTTTCGGTCCGCCGCTGCTCGTCTACGACGTGGGTGGCGTCATCGGCGCCGCCTGCATCTTCGCTACCCTGGTGGTCACGGCGATCCGCCATACCCGACAGCTCTACCGCGAGGAAACCAAGTGGTGACTGCCGCCCCAAACGGCGAGAGCTGGCGCGACCTGGCACGGCACTGGCTCCGGTTCAACGCCGTGGGCGCGCTGGGCATCGTTGTCCAGTTGCTGGTCTTGGCGGGACTGATCGACGGCCTGGGCCTGAACTACCTTTGGGCCACGCTTATCGCCGTCGAAGCAGCCATATTGCACAATTTCGCCTGGCATGAATGCTGGACCTGGGCGGATCGGACCCGCCAACGCCCCGGCGACCTACTGGTCCGGCTCGTCCGTTTTAATGTGGTCACCGGCCTCACGTCCATCATGGGAAACATGGTCATGATGCGGCTGTTCGTCGGCACGCTCCGCCTCCATTACCTGGCGGCCAACCTGCTGTCCATCGCCCTGTGCTACGTGCTGAATTTCGCGGCCAGCGAATGGTTTGTTTTCAGAACCCACAGGACCGAGAACCCGATGGGTCCGCAGGCCGCGGAGTCCCGCAAACCAGATGCCGGCTCACCCCGCTGAGCGTCATGGGAAGGCAGGCGCCGCGGCTGTTCACTGTCTGGACCCGGGTCGCTTCGCCCAATCGCTCTCGGCGCGGCGGATCACTCCTGCCGCGATCCCCGTTTGGCGCGCCTCGCGCAGCAACGCCTCCCGTCCCTGTTGGGCATCTTCGAATTCCCGTCGCGCAGCGGCGTGGACCAGCCGGGCCGCTTCCAAACGCTCCCGGCGGACGGCTATGGTTTCGGGACTCTCCCGCTCAATCGTCCAGATGTTGCCCGGCATGCCCGGCATGAACACGTCGAACGGCTGCGCGAGCTGGTAGGCGGACTCCGCCCGGATCAGGTCCGTCTCCGCCTGGGCAAGGTTTTGCCGAGCGTCCTCGATCGCCTGGAATTGGTCCATGAGCCGGTGATAAAACGCCTCGTCGGGATCAGCGGTTGAGGAGCCAACCGGCACCACCGGTCCCGCCGACGGAATACTAGTCTCCGCGGCATCGGCCCTGGACAGGCGGGATTGGGAGACACGACCCTTGGCATTTTTCAGGTCCTGGTTCGTGTAGACCTTGGCCGGTTTTCCCTTTACGGCCGTCTCGCGGCCGCGGGCAGCCAGCTCGACCACACTCTGAGCCCCGCACCAAACGGTAGCGAAACACACCAGCAGTACCGTGCCCGCTTTGCGAACCGCTTGCGTGTCCGTCATCTCGATCCTCACTGCAAACCATTATACTCGCGAACTCGCGTCACCCTCAGATCAGATGGTTGCTGCGCGGTGTCAGATCCGGACCCTGCTCTCCACGTGAGTCGATTTGTGTCTGGTATAATGCCATGCAGGATGCTCCCGGAGCCTGCGGCGAAGATGCAACCCATGCGACACATCCTGCTGACCGGAGCCACCGGCTACATTGGCCGGCGCCTCCTGCTGCGGCTGGCCGGCGATCCAGCGGTTGCTCTGCGCATCCTGGTTCGGACGCGTGCCAAGCTGCCGCAACTGCCGGACCGCGTCGAGGTGGTTGAGGGCAGCACGTTCCCGCCGGATGCGCTCACCACCGCTGTCCAAGGGATTGACCTTGCCTATTACCTGATCCATTCCATGGGCCAAGGCGCGGATTTCGAAGAAATGGACCGGGTCAGTGCGCACAATTTTGTTGACGCCTGCGTCGCGGCGGGAGTTCGGCGAATCGTGTACTTGGGCGGGTTGGGCCGGCCTGAAAGTGCCAGCCCGCACCTGCGCAGCCGGATGGAAACCGGGGCGATCCTGTCATCACGCCCTGACCGCATTCAGACCATCCACTTCCGGGCGGGAGTGATCATCGGCTCCGGCTCCACCAGCTTCGAGATCATCCGGCATTTGGTTCAGAAGCTGCCGGTGCTGGTCACGCCGCGCTGGGTGTCCACCCGGACCCAGCCCATCGGCGTGAACGATGTGCTGACCTATCTGCAGGCCGCCCGGCACCTGGCAGCGGATGGTAGCTTTGAAGTCGACATCGGCGGCGAGGCGATGACCTTCGGCGAGATGATGCTGGCCACCGGCCAGGCAATGGGCCTACGCCGCTGGATCATCCGTGTGCCGGTGCTCACTCCTAAACTGTCCTCCTACTGGCTGATCCTGTTCACCCCCGTGCCCTACCGGCTGGCTGCCGCCTTGATCGAAGGATTACGATCGGAGACGGTGGTCACGAACGACCGGTCGCATCAGCTCTTTCCCGGAATCCAGACCGAGCCTTTCGAGCAGTCCGTGCGCACCGCCATTGCCGAAATCGAACAACGCCAGGTCATCAGCCGCTGGAGCGACAGCAGCGGGGAGATCCGCGAGGATCCTGACGCGCCGCTGGAACAGGCCGTATTCCAAGACCGCCGCCGTTACGCCTTGAACGGCACATCCAAAGCCTCCGTCTACCGCGCCTTCACTTCCATCGGTGGCGAACACGGCTGGTTTTCGTACAACATCCTCTGGCGGCTCCGTGGACTGATCGACAAGCTGGCCGGCGGGTACGGCCTGAATCGCGGACGCCGCGATCCGGAGGCGCTGCGCATCGGTGACAGCATCGATTTCTGGACCGTCGCCCACTTGGTCCCTGATCGCCGTCTCCTTCTGCAGGCCCAGATGAAATTGCCCGGTCGCGCCTGGCTCGAGTTCTTGCTGACTGATCGCGAGCTCGTCCAGACCGCATACTACTATCCGAACGGGTTATGGGGCCGCCTTTACTGGTACCTCGTGCTACCGTTCCACGGCTTGGTGTTCCGCAAGATGGGCCGGAGCATCATCCGGGAAGCACGACGCATCGAAGCCGCTGACGACCGCTCGTGCGGAGGTGATCGGTGAGCGAGTCCACCGCCGACTTTTTTCAACACGTCTCCCGGGAACTGGCGCTGGGGCGAACCGTGGCTGTCGCCGTAGTCACCCGTCGGCATGGATCCGGACCCAGAGAGCCGGGTGCCAAAATGGCCATGGACAACGACGGACGCGTCTGGGGAACCATCGGTGGCGGCGAACTCGAGCATCGCGTTATGGAGCGCGCCCGGGGCGTGCTGCACACCGGCCGGCCTGAACGGATAGAATTCGAAATGAAGAATGAGGACGCTGCAGCCGCCGGCATGATGTGCGGCGGTTGGGTCGAAGTTCTGGTGGACCGGCTCCAACCGGATGATCCGCACGTCAACCACCTGATTGCGGGTGCAACTGCCGCCCTGGCTTCGCGGCAACCCTTCGTTCTGATCGTTGCTCTGTCCGGCGAGGGTCTGTCCCTGAAGGCGGTCTGGGACTTGGTTGTTGGTGGGCGTCCTGTGATGGCAACCGCCTACACCGCAAACTTGGCGGCAGCCTGGGCCACGCCGCCGTCTGTGGTTGGACTGCCCGAATACCGGGCTTCAGCCGACGGGTTTCTTTACCTCGAGTGGGTCCTGCCACCGGAAGCGGTGTACATCTTCGGTGCCGGTCATGTCGGCGTCGAGCTGGTCCCCCTGTGCCGGCGCGCCGGCTTTCGGACGGTGGTGCTGGACGACCGGATCGATTATGCCGACTCCGCCCGCCTGCCCGCCGCTCACGAGGTGGTGGTCCTGGACAGTTTTATTGGCTGCATGGACCGGTTGCCCATCGACGACCGGTCTTTCATTGTCATCGTCACCCGTGGGCACATGCACGACCGCGAGGTGCTCGAACAAGCGCTGAGAACCAGCGCCCGGTACGTAGGTATGATCGGCAGCGCCCGCAAGAAATCGACGGTTTTTACCGCGTTGGCAGCCGCTGGGTTTACTGCCAACGAGTTGGATCAGGTGCGTTGTCCCATCGGTTTGACAATCGGCGCAGAATCCCCCGCGGAGATCGCGCTGTGCATTGTGGCCGAACTGGTGGCTGTGCGCCGGGGGGTCCTGCCATCACGTCGTTGTTCCTGAAGGCGTGCTGTCTGCGGTGTCCTTGAACAAGGCACCGAAGCGTTCGTACAACACCCAAGGTGCATACTCAATGGTTCGCCTCTGGACACATCTCTATCGGTTCGTATTGCTGACGCTGACTATCGTGCTTTCGAGCATGTTGTTAGCGTGCGTGCCGCCGCGCCTGAAAATCCTGCCGCCTGATGCCCCTCCGGCTTCATCCACCGGTCTGGAATATGACCTGTCTGATCGTTTGCCCGAACTGCTGCTGGCACCGCCCGGCTCATCACCCGCCCGTCCCGCATCGGCTGCTCTCACCGACTCCCTCGCCGATTTACTGCGCGGAGAGTATGCCGCCGCTGCCGATCGACTGGCGGACACGCTCAACCGTCTGGGACCAGGCGACGAACGCCGCGTGACTGCAGACCTGCTTGGTGAAACCTTGTTCCTCCTTGGCGATTGGGATCGGTTTCTGCACTACGCACCGTCCTACAGCGCCGGTTTGTACGACGATCGTGTCCTGGCCCAAACGTTTTCTGGACAAGCACCATTCCGTGTAGTCATTCCAGCCGAACCCGTTACGCTGCCACTGTCCGCCAGCCCGATTGGGACGCCCGCCCTCGCAGTCAAGGTCAATGGTCGAGACAGCCGGTTTTGGTTAGACACCGGTGCCGGCTTGACCGTGCTTACCGAATCAACCGCCGGGCGTTGTGGCATCGTTTCCGCCGGACCGAAGACCACCGCCGACACGACCACACAACACAAGGTCGTCGTGCGAGGAGCGATTATTCAAGAACTGCGAGCGGGCGATGTCGTTTTTCACAATCTGCCCGCCATCGTCCTGTCCGACCGGGACCTCCGCCTGCCCGGACCGCTGGGTCATCCCATTTCTCTTGATGGTCTGATCGGGTGGAATGCGTTGCGCCACATGGCTGTCGACCTGGACCTGGCGACCGGCTGCTGCCGGCTCGGCCCATCACGGCCGGCAGCCGACAGCCGGCGCAATCTGTTTTGGTTGGGTTACCCCTGCGCCTGCGCCGCCACGGCCGACGGTCGCCCTCTTGTGTTCGGACTGGACACCGGTGCCGCCGCAACCAGCCTGCGCCAGCCGTTCCTGGAGAAGTCGGGCACTCGATCGCTGCCGCGACGGAGAACCAAGATCGCCGGAGCCGGCGGGATCGAAAGTCGTGAGGTTCAGATCGTCCCGCGATTGACGGTCCGACTGGGCGGGCAGTCACTCATATGGCGCGATCTGGCGATTTGGCCCGTTTCCGGTTACGCCCTGACGCCTCTGGATGGCGTGCTTGGTGCCGACGTGCTCGCTGTCGCGCGATTGAAGCTGGATCCTGCGGCCGGACGTTTGATCCTGTATCCCCATCTCCGTTGACGTAGCCTCTTATCAACGGGATCATCGATATGATAGAATATTCGATGTTATGAGGAGGATGGATTTCGTGCGACGCGTGGTGCTCTGGCTTGTTTTAATTGTTTCGACGCTCTCTATTGCCGGACAGAGCCTGGTTGGCCTGTCCCGGAAGGAAAAAGCCCGCGCCGCGCAGAAGCCCGCCACGACGAACGCTGATCAAAACGCGACCGCATCCTCTCCGGCGACCTTGGCCGGCTTGTCGAAAAAGAAAAGCACAGCTTCCACCAAGACGGGCGCCAGGGTATTCACCAACAAGGACCTGGCCACAGCGAGCGGAAGCATCAGTCAATCCAGAGTACCCGCCTCGGTGGCCCAGGCCGCCCAGCCTAAAGGCGGTCCCGACAAGCCCCGGTCCGTCGCCCCGCAATCCGGATCCCGCGCCGCGAGCCCGGCGACCAATCAAATGACACCCATCGGGGCCGCGGGCGTCACAGTACGCCGCACCGGCTGAAGCCGGCGCTGAGCTGGGATCGGTCCGATCCCACCCACACCCAACGCAAGCACACGACTGTTTTTACAGCCCAAGGTTATGTCGATTCAGGATTATGGTCGCCGCGCATCGTCGGGAATCAAGCGACCCGTCGGTTCGATAGCTGACGATTCACCCGCCAAATGATGGACGATCACCCTCCAGTTTTGGCTCCGCATTCGCCGCAAAACTTGGTTCCCGGGGGAACGGTCGCGCCGCACTCGGGGCAGGCCGTTTTCTGCTGGAGCGCCCCGCCGCACTCCGGACAGAACTTCTGTTTTTTGGCCAGCGGCACGCCGCAGTGAGGGCATGTGGCCCGCGCGCCTTCCCGCCAACTGCTCTCCTTGAGCATCTCGCGGTCTTCCTCCGCCATCTTGGAATGGGCCCAGATTTCCTCGACAGTGCGGGAGGATTGCGCGGCCGCCATTTCCACACCCAGGTCCGGGGAGCAGTTCTTGCATAAACCGCGCCGGCTGTTCCAGCAACTTTTCCGGCACACCCAGCCGGAGCAACGCGGGCACTGGATGAAATCAGGCCGCAACTCTTCCATGGCGGCGGTGAACGCCTCGTCGTGCGCTTTCTCCCAGCTGGCCGAACGGGCGCGTTCGCCCAGGTCCGCCGCCTGGCCGAACAACCCACCGAACAGGCTGCCGGCCGCGTTCAAGGCCTCGGTGACCCGGCTGAGAGTCGACGCCTGGAAACGGGTTCGAAAACCCGACCCGCAGCGATCGCAGTAGAATTCGAACTGGAATCCCTGGTTCGTGCTCAAGTCGGAATAATTCTTAGTGAACGCAATCTTGTCGCTCATGTCCGTCGCTCCTTCAACCTCCTGTTTTCGCGCAGTCATTATACACCTGAACCTTTTGTCCGTCAGGCGGATCAGATGGAATGTCGGGCCGCCGTTTGTTGGAGAGACGCCATGTTCCGCTCGTTTCTTGTCTTGATGCTGCTGATGGGTGCCGGCGCGCTACCCGCCGGAGACCGCCGCGACACTCCGGATTGTTTCACCGGAATGGATGCGACCTATTCCGGCTCTTGGGAGCGTTGGGACATTGACTTGGCGGATGGCGGCGGCACGCTGACCGCCACCTATTCCGGCGCTGTCGACCGGTGGAGCGTCAGGATCGGAAACCGAAGCGCTTCCATCAGCGCCACCTACTCGAATTCCATGGAGAGGTGGAGCTACGGCGACGTAGCTATCCGAACCGTTTACTCCGGCAGCTTCGAGCGATGGGAGGTCTCCCGAGGCGGGCGGACACTCCGCGTCGCCACGGTCTACAGCGACGATTGGCAGCGTTGGAGCGTATCCGGACCCGCCGGCACCATGGATGTGTCGGCAACTTACAGCCGCGACTGGTCACGCTGGCAAATTGATGACCGGATGTGCACGGAGGATGTGGAATTGCGGATGGGCGCCGTGTTCGCCTGCGTCGTCTCCGCCATTTGGGCCCATCGCGACACTAAGTGATGGTCTGCGGAATCAGTCGGCCATGCTCTAGGTCGGCGTCCGGGACGGCCCATTCGGAGCCGTCCCGGCCGAATCCGGTGGCGCTGCGCCGGCGGTTTTGAGTCGACCTGTCCGGCGCAGCGCTTCCTGCAAGACATATTCGATCTGGCTGTTCACGCTGCGCAAGTCGTCGGCCGCCCATTTTTCCAAGGCGGCATACACGCGGTCATCGATGCGCAGCAGGAACCGTTTTTTCTCTCTCATCCAAACAACGTCCCGGTGTTGATGATGGGCTGGGTTTCCTGTTCCGAAACCAAAGCGACCAGCAGATTGTTCACCATGGCTGCCTTGCGCTCCTCGTCCAGTTGCACCAATTTTTGATCACTGAGCATTTGCAGCGCCATCTGAACCATTCCCACAGCACCTTCCACGATCTTCTGGCGGGCCGCGATGATCGCCTGAGCCTGCTGGCGACGCAACATCGCCTGAGCGATTTCCGGTGCGTACGCCAGATGGCTGATGCGGGCGTCAAGCACCTCTACGCCGGCGATTTCCAGTCGGTTGTGCACTTCGCTGCGCAGATTATCCGCCACCTCGGATGGACTGCCCCGCAGCGAGCTTTCTCCCTCCTCGTGGCTGTCATACGGGTAGGTGCTGGCCATTCCCCGGATCGCCGTTTCGCTCTGGATGGCCACAAACTGCTCGTAGTTCTCGACGTCGAACATTGCCTTGGCCGAGTCCACCACCCGCCAGACGATGACTGCGGCAATTTCGATGGGATTGCCCTGCGCGTCATTGACCTTGAGTTTTTCGCTGTTGAAATTGTGCACCCGCAGGGACAATCGTTTCTTGACCGTGAACGGATTGGTCCACCAGAATCCGCTGTCTCGGACACTGCCCACATAACGGCCGAAGAAGATGAGAACCCTCGACTCATTGGGATGCACGACGAAAAATCCACCCGTCATGATGCTGCCCACAATCATGCCGACAATGCCAAAACCAAGCGGACCGAACACCGACGTGTCGTCCAGTCGGGCCGCGGTGATGATTCCGAGCACGCTCCAGAAAAAGATCACCAGGTTGATGAGCAGGAGTAGAAAACCGTTGATCCGCCATGCGGGCCGTTCGAATAGGGCATCCATGCCACACCTCCACCGATTAGATATTAGGATGATATCATTTTGTAATCATCCTGTCAATCTGTTTATGCTGCCCAGCCTGTATTTCACACGGTCGGAGTTATTTCTCGTTTCGCCACAACCGATCAAAAACAATCGTAAGGGGACGCTGTGTATCGTCACTGGTTTGGTTTACAATAAGCGGACCGGGGTTCTCGCAGACGGTCGCACGGAGGTAACAGATGGAGCAGTTCGTCATCGAGGGTGGGCATCCGCTGCAGGGCGAGGTCACCCCGTCGGGCAACAAGAATGCCGCACTGCCCCTGCTCGCCGCCTGCCTGCTCACCGAGGAACCGGTCACGCTCCACAACGTCCCCGACATCGGCGATGTGCGCACCATGCGCGCGTTGATGGAGAGCCTGGGCGTGAGTGTGACCGACCAGAGTGGCGGCTCCTGGTGTGTCCAGGCGAGCCACGTCCGACCCGCCGACTTGGATCTGGAGCTTTGTTTGAAGATCCGCGCCTCCATTTTGCTGGCCGGTCCAGTGACCGCCCGCTGCGGCAACCTGCGCCTGCCCCCGCCGGGCGGTGATGTCATCGGGCGGCGGCGGCTGGACACCCATCTGTTGGCCCTGCAAGCATTGGGTGCCCGAACCGACTTCGACCGAATCCGCAAGGAGTTTCAGTTTCACAGCGAGGGCTTGAACGGTGCCGACATCCTGCTGGATGAAGCGGGGGTCACCGCCACCGAGAACGCCATTATGGGCGCGGTGACGGCCCGCGGCACCACCTACCTGCGCAATGCGGCCTCCGAGCCCCACGTCCAGGAGCTCTGCCTGTTCCTCAACCGCATGGGCGCGCGGATCGACCACGTCGGGTCCAACGTCTTGCGCATTGAGGGGGTGCCCCGGCTGAAAGGCGCAGAGTTCACCATCGGGCCCGACTATATGGAGGTTGTCAGTTTCATCGGTGCGGCCGCGGTCACTCGAGGCTCCGTTAGAATCCGCCGTGCCGGACCGCAATATTTGAGCATGATCCGCATGACCTTCAACAAATTCGGCATCGACTGGGCAGTGGACGGCGACGACGTGGTGGTTTCTGCCGATCAGCGCCTGGTTGTCGAACCGGAGCTCGGCGGCGCCATCCCGGAGGTCCGGGTGATGCCGTGGCCGGCGTTTCCCACCGACCTGATGAGCATCGCTATCGTCACCGCCACCCAGAGCCGCGGCAGCGTGCTCTTCCATGATTGGATGTATCCCAGCCGGATGTTCTTCACCGACAAGCTGGTTGCGATGGGAGCCCAGATCGTGCTCTGCGACCCCCACCGGTGCATCGTGCAGGGACCCAGCAAACTGTATGGGGAAAACATGGAAAGCCCCGACATCCGCGCTGGCATGGCCTTAATCCTGGCTGCGCTGGCAGCCCAGGGAAAATCGGTCATCCGAAATATCCACCAGATCGAGCGCGGGTACGCCCAAGTGGATTCCAAGCTACGTGCCCTGGGTGCTCGCATCACCCGGGTCTGTAAAACCTGATCCGCGTCACCCCGTCCATCGTGATCTTAACTCATCGTGTGTTTTCAGCGCCCGTTGCGAAGGGCATATCCTGCTGGTAGAACCACTGCTCAATTTCCTGCCGCGAGACCGTGGCCCGGGCAAAAACCTCCCGCCGCTTGGCCAAAAACCGGGGCAACAGCCGAGCGATTAAAACAAACGCTCTCAAGGAGCGGGGTTCACGCAGGGGGACATACACCGCCACCGCCAGGTCACGCAAGCTGATGGGGACGAACCAACGGAGGTACATGCCGAACGGCATGTTTTTAACCCGCATGAGCCACCGGTTTTTTACCGAATGCAGGTTGATGTCAGGGTGCGTGCGGCGGCGGTTTTCCGGCAGCACCCTGCGGACATGCCAGGCGGTGACCGCCGGATCAAACACGCAGCGCCAACCTCGCCAGGCGGCTCGCCACGCAAGTTCGGCGTCCTCGCGGTAGGCGAAGAAATCCTCATCCAGAATCTCTCCATCCACGGCCACGTCAGCCAAGCACGACCGGCGGTAGAAGGAGGCTGCGCCGGTTGCTCCGAACACATAGGCGGGCCGGTCGTATTGTCCGGTATCGGGCTCGCCGCTGCCCCGATCCAGGTGTCGTTGGTTGCGGAGCCAATAGATGCCCGTGGAATCCAGCACGCGCGTCCGCACACGCCCCGCATCCGTCACCATGAGCCGCCAGAGTTTGGGAGACAGGCTGCCGCATTCGGGGTGACGTGACAGGCGGTCCACCCCGCGCTCTAAGCAGTCGGGCACCAACTCCGTGTCCGGATTGAGAAACAAAACATAATCGGCAGCATGTCCGGCGAGCAAACGGTTGTGTGCCGCGGCAAAGCCCAGATTACACGGTGCGTATTCCAGCACGGCGAGCTCCGCTTGATGCCCGTCCAGAAACTCGCGGGTGCCATCGGTCGATGCATTGTCCAGCACGTGAACTTCAAAATCCCTGAACGTTTGCGCCTCCAGACTTGAGAGGCAGCCAGGGAGATCCCCCAGTGAGTTGAATGTGACCAGTTGGACGACGAGCTTGGCGGCCAAAGCTCAACTCCTGTCCGTGCCGGATGTGCGGATGCGGCCCATCAGCCGGCGTCCGGCTTCGCGCAAGGCCAGGCGGCGTTCGGCAGATGCCGAAACAGCCGCCCGCACATAAAAACCCACCGGGAGTAGCCGACGGTAAAGCTCCGCGAACACCGGGTGGTGTTTCGTGTAATACCGGCAGGCGTTCCCCCAATAGATAGCGAGGAATTCCCCCGGAGGCAATGCCGATGCAGTGTAGCCCCCTTCGTGGGTGAACCGCGCTTCCGGAATAAACCAGAGGTCCAGGCGGCGGTCTCTCAGGCGCCGGCACAAATCCACGTCCTCAAACCAGGCGGGACTGAACGCCTCGTCGAACCCCCCTAGTTCGTGGAACGTATCCGAGCGCAACAGCAGACAGGCGGCCGCCGGTTGCTGCACCCGGAAGGAGCGGTCCCACGGACGGTGCGCGTAGAAGTGACGTCGCAGCACCCAGCCGTTGGTCCTTACCCGTCGAGGCACGAGCAGTTCGGCCAGCGCCCAGGCCGGCGACGGCAATCGCCGGAGTTGAAATTGCCGCTGCGGTCGCCCGTCGGCGTCCACCAAGCAGCCGCAGCCACCGACAGCCTCGGCGTGGCTGGTCACGCCTGCGAGAAGACGGTCGATGTTGTTCGGCGTGTGGATGATATCGGGATTTAAAAACAGCAGCCAATCCCCGCAGGCTTCCCGGGCGGCCGTGTTGGCGGCGGCAGCGAAACCGCGGTTGGACGGAAGTCGGATCAGGCGGGCTGTCGCATCGCCGGCGATCGTGTCGGCGCTGCCGTCGTCCGACGCGTTGTCCACAATCAGGACCTCAAGACCGGTTGGATCGTTTTCCCGACGCAGGCTGTCCACGTTCACGCGCAGGCGCAGGCCTGAATTCCAATTGACAATGATGATGCTGAGCCGCGGCTTCATCCCTTTTTCCAGACTGTTCCACTGGTAATCGCGAGGACTATTTCACCACAAAGACCGATCCGCCACAAAAGAATTCCCCGGTACATGATGATTCGCTTGATCAGCTTTCCGGTAAGGACTGCTTTCGCTGATCGATTTAGCCTGGAACCATCGCCCCACCGCTGCGTATAAGTGAACGCAACCCAAGACAACAGCAAACCTTCTCTGCCGCCCTTTCAACCAGAAAGGGCTTTTTCATTAACTGGTCATCGGCCGTCGGTCAAAAACCGTGGATCACCCGAAGTGCTTCATAAGTGACGATGCCCACGCTGGTGGACAGGTTGAGGCTTCGCACCGTCCCCCACATAGGAATGGTGTAAGTGCTGTCCGCGTGAGCCAGCAACAGGTCGTCGGATAAACCGTTTTCCTCGTTGCCGAATACGAGCATGTCTCCAGGTCCATACGGTGCCCGAGTATAGGGACGTTTCACCCGGGAGCTGAACAGGTGGAACGGGCGGGGGTCCATGGCGTGTTGCAGGTGCCGGAAATCCGGCCAGACACTCACGGTCACGTGCTCCCAGTAATCCAGCCCTGCCCGTCTCAACTGGCGGTCCTCCAGGCTGAATCCCAACGGCTCCACCAGATGGAGCGCGCAGCCGGTGGCGGCGCACAAACGCGCGACGTTCCCCGTATTGGGAGGTATCAGCGGCTGGACCAGCACGATATGCAGCTGCGGTTCGATCATGTTCGCTTCACTGTACCGATTAGCTCAATAAGCGGTCGTCTGGCAGCCACCTGCCCGCGCGCCCTGGCGGGTGCCGCGGCGTTTGAATTCGTTCACCAGTGCCTGGCGCACTTGCTGTTTGGACCACGTCCATCGGGGCGCCAGCAGAACAGGCGCCGGCTGATCACCCACCAGACGATGGATCACGAAATCAGCCGGCAACTCCTCCAACACGTCTGCCAGCAGCGGCACGTAATCCGCCTGAGTGATCAACTGAATCCGGCCTGCTCGATAATCGTCCTCCAGCGGCGTGTCCCGCACCACCTGGAGGTGGTGGATCTTGACGCCGTGGAGTGGAAGGCGGGCGATCCAGCGGAAACTGGCCCGCATCATCGGGGCGTCCTCGCCGGGCAGACCCAGGATCATGTGTGCGATGGGCAGCACACCCGGCAGCGCCGCCAACTGCGTGACGGCCGATTCGAAGTCGGCCGCATCATGCCCCCGCCGGATGCGGTCGAGGGTCTCCGGATGCGCCGACTGGAGTCCCACGTCCACAAAAAGCGGCCGGCGGCTCGCCAACCCGGCAAGCAGTTCAATCACAGGCGCCGGCAGGCAGTCCGGCCGCGTGCCCACCGCCAGGGCCACCACACCACTCACGGAGAGGGCCTCCTGGAATTCCCGCCGCAGCACCTCGACCGGTGCGGCGGTGTAGGTGCCCCGCTGAAAATACACAATGCAGCCTGCAATCGCGCCCCGGCGCTTCCGGGCCCCTATCCCCCGACGTACCTGCTCGGCCACCGGCAGCGAACTGTGCAGATATGAGGGCAGGATGCTCTCCTCGTCGCAGAACACGCAGCCGCCTCCCGACGCGCGATGAGGGCACGGACGGCCGGTGTTGACGAGCACTTTGCTCACCCGGCCGCCGAACTGTCTGCGGAGAAAACCGCCGACATCATTCCACGGAAGTGCGCCCGGATCCATGATTCCGCTCAATCCATAAATCATCAGGTCGATGCTGCTCGTCGACACGGACCGGCGCCCAAGCGCCGAGGTTGTGGCGCGACACCCGGAGGTCCGAAATCGAGGATAAAAGCCGGCGGGCTATCCCAGCGAGGCATCGGAAGACAAGTTCGGTTCGCTCCGCCTCCTTTATTGGTGATACCCGTATCACCGCGCCCTCGTGTTTGTTGGCCAATTCCACATAAAAACACTCGTCATGTCCGTCGTGCACGATGACACATTCCAGCAGCACGGCAGTTGCCCGCGAAGCGAGCCACATCTCGTTGACCTTGAACAACACGTCGTCCTCACGCCAACAAAACGGCTTGAACGCCCGGCTCAGAGTATCCAGTTCCACGGCTGTTGAAAACACGACATGGGGCATCTCGCTCACTCTCCGGGGGATTCGGGATCGCTCCGCAGCGGCGGCCGCTGCGTGGGCAGATGCGAAATCAGCGCCTCTTGCGTAACGGAAGACATACACATTTTTGCCCTGCGTCCGAAAGAGGGTTTCAAACTTCGACATGGGAAGATCCGGCGCAGAATCCAACCATGGTCGAGGGGCCGCCGTGTTGTGCAAGCCCGCCACTGCCCCCAGGCTGTCGTGAATGAAATCGCGGTACTCCGCATCGTCGGTCGCCGCCACGAGTTCGCCGCCATCCGAGATGTGCCAAAACAGGCTGCGCAGGAATTCCGGCCCCAGCAAACGATGTTTGTGATGCCGCTTTTTCGGCCATGGATCAGGGAAGCGGATATAGACACGTTGAAGACTGGCCGGCTGGAACATGCGTGGCAGGTGATACAACGCGTCGCCCCAGACCAGACGAAGATTGTTGACGCCGACCGCCGCCGCCTTGCGGGCCAGCGCCAAGACCCGTTGGCGATCGTATTCGATGCCGACAAAGTCGGTCGATGTCCGGGCGTTCGCCTGTTCCAGCAAGAACGTATCCCAGCCGAAACCGATCTCCAGTTCCAACGGAGCCTCTCGGCCAAACAGCCGGGCCCATCCGCCTGCTTCAGCGAGACTGTTAAGCGTGGCCAGATAGGCCGCGACCATGGGGGACAGACTCAGCGATGCGGGTATCGCCCGTGAGGGGCGATCATGGGACCGGCTCATGGCGCCCGATCTTAGCACACCCGCTGGGACGATCCAAGAACGGCTCGTCTGAGTGAACCGACTTGCATGTGCCTGCCAGCCCAAATTGTGTGGCATTCGGGTAACGCGTTCCCGATCTTAGTAATCCCTCAGGGCGGATGGCTCAACAGTCGAGGCTGGAATTGGGAGCTAAAATATTCACAGACGCGTACGCCTTGGCCAGTGATTGGAAGATCATCGGATCCGCTGCGATGACCGGCCATGTGCCATAGTGCATCGGTACAACGCACGTCGGCCGGACCATCTCCACCGCTCGCGCAGCCATTTCGGGTCCCATCGTATAGCGGTCGCCGATGGGAACCAGCATCACATCGGGCCGGAAGATCTCGCCGATCAGCCGCATATCTCCAAACAGGCCGGTGTCGCCTGCATGGTAGACGGTCAGACCATCGCACTCGATGATCGCGCCACACACGCCGCCGGAAGGCGATGTGTGGAAGGCCGGAACCAGGTGGATGACCAGACCGTTGGCGCTGACCTTCCCACCAATGTTCATCCCTTCAGCCTGAATCCCGAGCTGGCCGGCCATCAAGGCGATTTCGTGCAAACTGTACAGCACGGCGCCGTGCTCCCGGCAGATGCTGAACGCGTCGCCGAGGTGGTCGGGATGGTCGTGGGTCACGACTACCACGTCCGCGTGTGGCAAGTTATCTTCAGTGACATCGCACAACGGATTGGCACTCAGAAATGGATCAATCAGAATTCGACGCGATCCCTCCAGTAAGAAAGCGGCATGACCAAAGTAGTGGATCTTCATGTTGGTTCCTTGAGCAGATGAATAAAAAGGGTAACGGCAGCCCGCGCTGCCGTTACGTCATTCCCTACGGAATTTTTCGAATCACTTGGATTCGTCGTTGTAAAACCACTTATTCAGTTTTCGTTGTCTGATGAACTCCTCCAAGAAATTCCGGCCGCGTTTCAGGGTGCTTTTTCGGCTGGCTGATCCCGTGTGTCGCTTTTCGCGTACGGGCAACCCGGTCGGGTTTGGCCCCTGGCTTCCGGAACAGCCAGATTAGCGAGCACCCTCACGCTGAGGAAATTTGCGGTTCATGCCCACCTCCTGCACACTCTCTGGCTCTTTGATTGTACTGTATCACAAAAACAAAAAAAATCAACCCCGACATCGGCCGTCGGGCATCTCATATACGTTTTTTGACACGCCCAGCCGGGAGTGCTACCATCACCTTCGGGAACAGTGTCATGTCGCAGCAAGTTGTTTTTCTGGTAAAAAACCTCTACACCATGGAACGCCTGGGTGTCATGCAGCTTTCTGCCCTAGCGCTCACCCGGGGGTGGAAAACTGACCTGATCATCGCCGATGGTTTGGATTATCAGCGCCTGCTGAACACCGTCAGACGGATGAATCCGGCGGTTCTGGCGCTGAGCGTGATGAGTCCTGAGTATCCGCAGATGCGGGAGCTTGCGCGCCGCCTCTATGCGGACACCGGAGTGTACATCCTGGTAGGCGGACCGCATGCCACGTTCTTCCCGGACATCATCGAAGAACCATTCATCCAAGCCGTGGCGTTCGGGGAAGGTGACTTCAGTTTTCCCGCGTTTCTGGAGCGCTATTCGCGGGGGGAAGACTATACCCGGACCGCCGGGATGCACTTCCGCGCCGGTGGCCAGGTGATCCGCAACGCTCCGGCACCACTGGTCGAGGATCTCGATTCGCTGCCGTTTGCCGATCGTCGGATCATGGCCAAAGGTGATCCACTCCTGGCCTCGAATCCCACGCACATTTTCATGGCCAGCCGCGGTTGCCCCAACGCCTGCACCTACTGCTTCAATCACACCTACAATCACATGTTTCGGTCGTGCGGCAAGCTGTTCCGTCGACGGAGCGTCGATCATCTGCTGCGTGAAATGGAAGCGGTCAAGGCCGAGTTCGAGATGCGCTTTGCATACATCGATGATGATATTTTCACCTTCTGCAGCCCGGAGTGGTTGGCGGAATTTACCACCGAGTATCCCCGCCGCGTGGGTGTACCCTTCATGGTGAACACTCACGCCAACTATATAAACGAACACCAGGTCGAACAGCTCCGCGACGCAGGGTGTACGGTGATCTGCTTCGGCATCGAGTGTGGCGATTCAGGAGTCGCCGGCGACCTGCTGAAACGCCACATCAAACATGAACAGTTTTTAACGCTCAGCCGGCTTCTCCACCGCAACAAGATTCGGTTTATGACACAGAACATCCTGGCGCTACCTGTTCCTCATCCGCTGGCGGTGGATCTTCAGACTTTGGATTTGAACATCGCCTGCCGGCCCCAATACGCCGTCGCGCATCTGTTCTATCCTTTACCCGGAACCGAACTTGCCCGTCACGCCGAGGCGGCGGGCTTCATCGACGGCTCATCCAACGGGCTTCCGGAGCGAACCAACAGTTTCAGCGCTTTGAATTTCCCCGATCCCCGCGAAAAACGGCACGTAGAGCGCCTGCACAAGCTGTTCGGAATCGTTGTATCGTTCCCCTGGTTGCGCCCAGTGCTGCCGCTTCTTATCCGACTACCGCTTGGTCCATTTTATGCCCTGCTGTTCATGGGGTGGTACGGCTTTTCCATGCGTTTTCGCATGGAGAAGACCCGCAAGACGAGAGCTGAGCTGAAGTTTTTCATCAAGAGCTTACTCCAATCGCTGGCCTCCTTCCTGAAGAAACAGCCCACGAGAACCTGAGCCTGTCACGCCGCATGACCGTCATGCCGCGTCCGTCCGAATGAAATTTGAGAACTTTGCCAGCCGGGATCATCTTAACTGGTGGGGGTGCTAATTTTCTGACCGATGTTTTTCCCGCTGGTATTGACAGGTTCCCTGCTGATTTTCTATGATAGAGTCGGAAGCCTCGAGGTGGGCCATGAACAAGAACATTGAGAAACTGGTCCAGGAACTGAACGAGATCCTCAACCAGGTTATCCGCGAAAACAAAGAACTCAAGGAGATCATTCGGAGCATTCACGCTCAGGGTTACAACGTTCAGATTTCATTCAACTCCGGCACTGGCGGCGAGGCCGGTGCCGTAGCCCGTACCGATAATGCTGATGCGGCTCTTGACGACAAATCCACGTTGAATCTGTCAAAAGACGACTACCTCTTTCTCAAATCCATCAAGATCGCAGTGGACGACTGATTCCCCCCAGCCTTTTCCAATTGGCTTTGTATTTTCAGAATTATTACAAAATTGTATACTGTGACGCTCGTCGCGGCGGTCGGTGTTTCACCGCCCCAGCACCAACGGAACCATTATTAGTACGGACAGAGAGATCAGGATGCACGCCCACAGATTCAGCCACCACCCTGTCTTGATCATTGTGGTGATACGGACAGCGCCGGACCCATAGATGATCGCGTTGGGTGGGGTCGCCACCGGAAACATAAATGCCATGCTGCATCCGAGCGCACAGCCGAGGGCCGGTTCCACCGGGCTGACGCCAGCGGTTTGAGCGGCACTGATGGCCAGAGGCACCAGCATGGTGGCGGTCGCCGTGTTGGACACAACCTCGGTGAAAAACACCGCAAATGTCGTGAACACGATGGTCAGGGCCACCAACGAGGTGGCACCGCTGCCTTGCACCAGGGCCATGCCGATCTTCTCGGCTAAACCGGTTTTAAACATCATTCCACCCAGAGACAATCCACCCCCGAACAGGATCAGCGTTCCCCAATCTATTCGAGCCGCCTGAGCCCAGGTCAACGTGAATCGACGCTGATTCCAATCTACCGGCAGGACAAAGAGCAGGGCGGCTGCTACAATTGCGACTCCGCCTTCAGGCAGGATGCTTTGAAGCCGGATGTACGTTGGGTGGCTGGTGCCGACGAGCAGCGCGCAGATACCGGGCAGGAGCCACAGGGTAACTGCAAATCCAAAGGCCACGGTCACATTGCGCTCGCCTTTCGTCCAAGGTCCTGCTCCATGGCTGCCTTCGGTCAGGAGCACTGTCCCCGCCGGTAATCTGGACAGCTCAGGTGAATGTAAAATTCTTATTATCAAGAACATGCCCGCAAGCATCAGCCCCATAACCGGCAGACAGATGGCCATCCAGGAAAAGAAATCGATCCGCCTACTCGTGAGATTGGCGAGATAGCCCATGGCAATCAGGTTGGGCGGCGTACCGACCGGTGTGCATATCCCTCCGATGGATGCGGCGTAGGCGCAAGTCAGCAACAAGCCGTTGGCAAACCTGGGTGTGCGGTTTTCAGCTGGCGAGAGCCCGGACCCTGGATCTCTCCGGTTGATCGCTCCAAGCACACCGATGGCCATTGGATAAAGCATCGCGGTCGTGACGCTGTTGGAAAGCCACATGGACAGCCCGGCAGCGATCACGGCGAACGCGGCAGTCACCCGCAGGGGTCCGGCCCCCGCCCAGCGGCTGCCGAGCACCCATCCTGCGATTCGACGGTCCATCCCGTGAACACTCATCCCCTCGGCAATCACAAAGCCGCCCAGAAACAGAAAGATCACCGGATCGGCAAATGGGGCCATGGCTTCGCGGACAGACGCGACACCCAACAGCACCGCCAACACGGGTCCGAGCAACGCGGTCACCGGCAGCGGCACCGCTTCGCAGATCCACCAGACCAGCACCCAGACTAAAACCGCAGCCAGATGCGTGCACGCGACACTTAGTCCAGCCGGCCGGAACACTTCCAGGAGGATGAAACCCAGCGGCCCGAAAAGAAGTCCCGCCGTGCGGCGGTATCGCTCGAAACGCAACTCGAACGGACTCAGGTTGGATTGGACTTCAGGCGGGCTTGGTGATCGGTGCTCTTCGCTCATGATTCACATTCATGCCGAACGATTGCGAAGCGCGCAACTGCAGTGCCGTCCCGATCGGTGTCCCTTGTCACCGCGTTCTGACCATCAGAGATTATATTTTTGGCGGACTGGCCCCATCACCGTCTCGGCGCATTTTCCCATCAGGCAGCGACCATCCACCACCGCCCCCTCCCGCACGTGAACCGACGGTCCACACACCTGGCCGGTAACTGAAGCTCCACTAAGCAATTCAAGGGCGCCTGCTGCATAGACATCCCCTTCAACACGGCCGGCAAGCGACAGCTTCCTGCCCACCACTTGACCGCGCACCTTTCCCTCCGTGCCCATGATCAGTTCGTCCTTGGCTACCAGAGTGCCTTCCAAAAAACCGTCAAAACGAAGCGTATTCTCCGAGAGCAGGTCACCCTTGATGTGGACATTCGGACCGAGGTATCCGTCCAACTCGCTCTTATTCTTCATGTTCGCACCTTCACGCCTCAACACGGCTCAGGACCGAATACAATCGTTCCAGTTCAGCAGACGAACCATAATGGATCACGATTTGACCGCCTCTCCCGCCCGTTTGGATGCGCACCCGGGTTCCCAGCCGCTGGCACAGTTTTTCTTCAGCGGCGAGAACGTGCGGATCCACCGGCGATTTCACCCGGCTCCCTTTCTCAGTTTTGAGAAGTCGGCCGACCAGCCGTTCCGCTTCTCTGGCGGAAAGATCCCGCTCGGTGATCACGCGGGCTATTTCCACCTGCAACTTGCTTCCCGGTAAAGACAGCAGGGGGCGCGCCTGACCTGCGGTCAACTGGCCGTGTTCCAGCATATCCTGCACCCCCTGGGGAAGCTGCAGCAGCCGCAGGGCGTTGGTGATCGTCGGCCTGGCCTTACCCAGCCGGCGGGCCAGTTCGTCCTGTTTGAGTTTCTGGTCTTGAATCAACAGGTGATACGCCCGTGCCTCTTCAATGGGATTCAGGTCCTCGCGCTGGATGTTCTCCAAGAGCGCCAGCTCCAACATCTTATCGTCGGGAACTTCCCGGACGACGACCGGGACTTTGGTCAAGGCAGCCGTTTGGGCCGCCCGCCATCGCCGCTCACCCGCGATGATCTCGTATCGGTCTCCCCGCCGGCGGGCAACGATGGGCTGTACAATCCCATTCTCACGGATGGAGGCCGCCAGCTCATCCAAAGAATCCTGCCCGAAGCTCAGGCGGGGCTGTTTCGGGTTGGGATATAGAAGGTCGATATCAACAGTCAGGGGCGCCCCATCCGATTCCACCGAGGGGAGCAGGGCGTCCATGCCTTTACCGAGCACGCGTCTTTTCATTTTCCAGTATTTCCTTTGCCAGAGAGATGTAAGCGTTGGCCCCGCGTGAGCGGGCATCGTATAAAATGATCGGTTTGCCAAAACTGGGTGCTTCGGCGAGGCGGACATTCCGTGGAATGATGGTCCGGAAGACTTGATCCCGGAAAAAGTTGAGCAGATCGTTCCGGACTTGCGTGGACAGATTGGTCCGTTCATCGAACATCGTCAGCAACATGCCTTCGATCGCCAGATTCGGATTGAAATTCCGCCGGACTCGGATCAGCGTATCCCACAACTCGGTCACCCCTTCAAGGGCGAAGTATTCGCACTGAATGGGTATCAACACGGAGTCCGCAGCAACTAACCCGTTGATTGTCAACAGGTTAATCGCCGGTGGCGAGTCGATGAGGATGTAATCATATTGGTCACGGATGCGATCCAGCTGGCGTCGTAACAGGAATTCCCGCTCGTCCATGTCAATGAGCTCGACAGGAGCTCCCGCCAGGTTCTTGTCAGCCGGAGCCAAGAAGAGGTTGTCCAGCTCGGTGGCCTGAACAATGTTCTCGACGGGTTCGCCCATGACCAAGACATGGTACATGCTTTTGCGACCGTTACGTCGGGCAGCACCAAGTCCGCTGCTGCAGTTGGCCTGGGAATCACAGTCAACCACCAGCACTTTCAAGCCCGCCATGGAAAAGCAGGCAGACAGGTTGATGGCTGTGGTCGTCTTGCCGACCCCGCCTTTTTGATTGGCGATTGCGATGATCTTGCCCATAATTCAGTCCGCAGAATGCACAAATTTAGCACAACCCCCCACCGAGGGGAAGTGAAAACTCCAGCCCGGGTTTCACGTGAAACATCAGCCGAGAATCCGGGCCAGCGTGACCGTCCGTTGCGGATCTGCGGCCGACCTCTGCCGGGAGATTACTGACAGGATCTCCCGACCGGCGGTGAGAACCCGAGTTGCCGGGGACGTCTCACCAGAAAACAGCAGCAGATGGTCGCCGGGATGCCGGCGTAAAACCGAGACCAGGAGCGCAGGAGTGATTTCGAGCGCCCTGGCCGTCCACACCATTCGCGCTCCCGCCGGGGCGACAAATGTCTCGAGTCGCGTCGCCGCCACCTCGAGATTGGTCAAGCCGAGCTCGTGCCTGACCATTCGCAAAAACGCGCATTTCTTCTGCCGAGGTTCCATGGCGATGACGTGCCGCGTCGGGTTGGTCAGCGCCAGCGGCACGGCTACCAATCCGTTGCCGGATCCGATATCGATTGCCAGCTGCCAGTCGACAGACGCGAGGACACCGAAGGCGGCGACCACCTCACCGAGATGCTTGCGCCGGAATGTCTCTGGGTCCTTCTCGCCAACCAGCCGGATGCGCCGGTTCCAGTGATAGAGCAGCGATACATATTCGTCCAGCGGCTGGTGCTGATATTCAGGCCTGTTCACCGGATGTATCCTGAGCCGCTGTCGGAGTCTCCATGTCCATGAAGACACTCAATGCCGACAAGGCGGCCGGCGTAATCCCTCGCGTGTGTTCAGCGGCGAGCAGCGAGTCGGGCCGCGTCCGTTTCAGCCGTTCGCGCATTTCCCGCGAGAGCGAGGGAACGCGGTCGTAATCGAAATCCGCCGGGATGCGGCGGTCCAGTTTTTTCTCAAGTCGTTTCAGATCGTTCCGCTGCAGATCGATGTATCCGGCATACTTGAAATCATGCTCTACCTGGTTAAGGACTTCCAACGACGTGTTGATTCCGTCGTGCATCAGAAGGGGTGCCAGTTCGCGAAACCGGATTTCCGGCATCTTGATGAGTTGGGCGAGCGCTCGACCAGACCCGATGGCCTGCTGTGCGTGCTCCGGCAGGTCCGCCACCGGATCCTTGGCGCGCGAGATGTGTTTGGCCCGCACATAATCAGCCACAGAAGCGAGCGTAGCGTACTTGCGGGTATAGGCCTCCCAGCGGACGTCGTCCACCAGACCGAGGCGGCGGCCCAACGGGGTGAGACGCGCATCGGCATTATCGATGCGGAACAGGAGGCGCAACTCCGCCCGCGACGTGAACATGCGATACGGCTCATCCACCCCGCGATCGGTCAGATCCCGAATAAGAATACCCAGGTAGCCCAAGGAACGCTCGACTACGAATGGCTCGTTTCCTCCGATTTGCCGTGCCGCGTTGATGCCGGCAACAAGCCCCTGAGCCGCGGCTTCTTCGTACCCGCTCGTGCCGTTGATCTGGCCGGCATGAAAGAGCCCTTCAATCCGCCGGCTTTCCAGAGAGGGCCACAACTCGGTGGGTTGGATAAAGTCGTACTCTATGGCGTACGCTGGACGGATGATTTCGGCCCGTTCAAATCCCGGCAGCGCATGCAACATGCTGATCTGGACGTCCAACGGCATACTGGAGGAAAAACCGTTCAGATAAATCTCGTGAGTATCCAACCCTTCCGGTTCGACGAAGAGCTGATGCCGGTCCTTGTCTGGGAATTTCACCACCTTGTCTTCGATCGACGGACAGTAGCGCGGACCAATTCCCGTGATCTGACCGGAATAAAGCGGCGAGCGGTGAATATGTTCGCGTATGATCCGGTGGACGCGGTCATCGGTATGGACGATGTGACAACACGTTTGCGGCAGCATGACGGCTGAGGTTTGAAACGACAGAAATGTAGGCGCTTCATCCCCCTTCTGAACCGTCAGCCGGCTGTAATCAACGCTCCGTCCATCGATGCGTGGCGGGGTTCCGGTCTTGAGTCGTTCGCATGAATAGCCCAACCGGCGCAGATTCTCCGCGAGGGCTATCGATGGTGGCTCGCCCGCCCGACCTGCCGGAATCTGGCGCGGGCCGATGTGAATGATACCATTGAGAAATGTTCCGGTTGTGAGGACTACGGCTCTGGCCTGGTACCACCGCTCGTCGTGGAGCACGACTCCGGTGACACGTTCGCCCCGAACCGTTATCTCGACGACTTCGCCCTGAATTAGGTGAAGATCGGGCACGCTCTCCAGCGCACGTTTCATCTCGTGCCGATAGCGGTCCCGATCCGATTGAGTCCGGGGACTCTGGACCGCCGGTCCCCGCCGCCGGTTCAACAGGCGGAATTGAATGCCGGTCCGGTCGGCGATAATGCCCTGCAGTCCGCCCAACGCGTCAATCTCGCGGACCAGGTGTCCCTTGGCAATCCCCCCGATTGCCGGATTGCAGGACATTGACGCCACCAGGTTGAGGTTGGGCGAGATCAAGGCGGTCCGGGCGCCGAGACGTGCTGCCGCATGAGCCGCCTCACAGCCGGCGTGGCCCGCCCCAATCACAATGACATCGAAAACGCCCGCCTCGACCGCCACGAGACACCACCATTTACTTCTTTTTCACTGGCGGAACCGGTTCTTGGAACAAGGCATCGGCCAGGCCGACGTTGAAATTGACTTCAGTGTACTCCACCAGTCCGGTGTTGCTCTCCCGGGTAAAAAATTCGACCCGATGGGGCGCCATCACCCCGCCGGAGCGAAACCAGCGGAAGAACATTTCCGACTTGGGCAGTACAATCCCATCCTCATTGCGATCCTGATATTCCACCTTGACCGGCAGCGGCACACTTTCCTCAAAAAAAACTGTGACCGTGAAATTCTCCGCATCGATAAATTCCAATGCTTCCATGGGTTTGACTGTTTCAATATCGGCGGGACTGTAGTAGAGCACCTTCATCCCATCTTCCTGCCAGCGGCGCCGAAAGATGTTATATATGTTCCTTTTCTCCGACTGGCGGAATCTTCTCATTTCTTCTTCGGTTTTGGGTTTGACTCGTCCGTATTCGTAGGTCCACCCCTTGCCGAGTTCCAGGTTGAAAATGTCCGCCAAGGCTTCGTGCTGCTTTTCCAGTTCGGTACGGGATTTCCCTTCCCAGCGATAGTATTCCCAAAACTTCGTCCACGACTGCCCGTCACGCTTGATGACAAAGATGCGCCCGTGACCATACATATCTTTCCATGTTAGGAATTTCTCGCCACCGAGCGCCTGGATGGTCCGCTGAATCATTCCCTGTGCGCGGTTATCATCGGCGGCCTGGCCCCAGACTCCGGACGACATCAAAAGCACCAACAGGAACGGCCACGCTTTGTTTGGCATTGCACACTCCTCATCATACTCACTGTCAGGGATTCGCACTGAACCCGGATCGTTTCAAATCCAGATAATATACCATGGACAATCGAGCGCTAGCCGTCGTTCGATTGCTGGCGAAAGTAGGAGCGGCATGCGTCGACATCACATCGGATTTGGGCAATGAGCTCTGTCAGCGTCGGAAAGCTGCATTCGAATCTGATCATACGATGAAAATCCACCCGGACGGCGCTGCCGTAGAGATCGTCTGTACATTCGAACAGGTGGATCTCCAGGATGCGCTTTCGGCAAGACAATGGCTCGCCGGTTTGAAGGGTGGGCCGGATACCCAGGTTGGCCGCGCCTTCCCGTTTCTTGCCGCCTGTCAGCAACGTGGTTGCGAAAACCCCGCTCGGCAACAGCAGATTGATCGGTGATTCCACATTGGCGGTCGGAAAGCCGATCAGTTTGCCGATTTTTAAGCCACCGACCACCTGGCCGTCCACGGCATAAGGGCGTCCCAACAGTCGGTTGGCTGTCTCCAACTCACCGGCCATCAGCAGGTTGCGTATCCGGGTACTGGAGACCACTTCACCTGCCGATTCCGTTTCTACTGCAGGAATTACGTCGAATCCCAGGTCGGTACCCATCTCCCGTAGAAGCTTGGTGTTGCCCCGGCGGTTGCGGCCAAAGCTGAATTGGGCGCCGATTACCACCGCAGACATGCCCAATTGACGGACCAGGATGTCCCGGACAAATTCTTCAGCGGATAAACCAGACAGTTCGCGGCTGAACGGATAGACCACGACTCCGTCCAACTGGGCGTTCGCAAATATTTCCAGTTTTTGTTCCAGTGTCTGAATGAGTGCTGGACAACGATCCGGTGCCAGTACGGCCAGCGGGTGCGGATGGAAGGTCACCAAGACTGCCTCAACATTTCTTCGGTCGGCCTCTTGGCGCATCAGTTGAAGCAGGCTCAGGTGTCCCGCGTGTACCCCGTCGAAGTTTCCGATGGTCACAACGGGGCGGCGAAAAGCCCCGGCGATCTGGTGGATTTCCCGGATGATCCTCATGAACGCTTGGTTCCGCTGTCGCTTTTTTCGACAAAACGGAGTTGCAAATCGGCAAGGAGTCCGCTGAGCAGGTGTTCTTCCTCGGCGGTCAGATTACCGCGGGTTTTTTCCCGCAAAACAGCCAGTGAGTCGATGAACAGTTTCGCCACCGGCAAGTTGAGTTGTGTCTGGCCGGTGGAAGGGTCCGGAACGTCACCCAGAAAGGCGAGGGCCGGCATGGCCAGGTTGTTCAGAATAAAATGAAAATCCACAACCGGCAGGATGTGAGACGTCGTATCTGCTGTAGCTTCGTTGCCCAAGGACGGATCGATCGTTTCGTCTCTCGTCGCGGCCCCATCGCGGACGCCACCTTCTTCGGTGACTTTACGTCTGTCCACAACTTGGAAATCGTCAGGTTTCCCATTAGTATCCATCATCACTGTCTCCGGTATTCAGAGTGTTCCGGCTACCCAGTGTATCATTTTTGAATGCGCATATACAATCTGGCTGGGGGAGGGAGATCAGCGCGTGGTTGACGACGAAGCCATTCGGGCTCCCAAGACGCAGATCAGAAACACCAGTAACAACAGATAGATGATATCATTCCCCGCTGGCTCAACCGCCGCTACCCGGATCGGGCGGGGAAAGCCGAAGAGCACAAACGCACCCCAATGGCGGGGATGTTGAAACACCGGATCCTGACGCATCCACCGGCGAGCTTCGCGAAGGGCGATGGCCACTTGACCTGAATGCTGGGGCAGTTCCCGATAAAATCGCTCCATGAATGCCGCCGCGGATCTGTCGTGAACGGGCCAGAGCGTCAGGAGGACTGCCCGGCTTCCCGACGCCAGTAGCGCCCGCCCCAGACTGACATTGCCGTCCCCGGGAAACACACGGCCGCGCCCGGATGAACAACCCGACAGCACCACCAGATTGGCCTGCCAGCGTTCCGCCTGTAGTTCTGACAACGAGATGCTGACGGTTCGCTCCCCACGCGCGGAGAAGTAAATGCGACTGTCCCAAGGAATCTTTTCATCGGCTTCGATGTGGGTTGCCACATGAATGACGTCCCACGGCTGTCCTGCTTGATTGTTCTGGCCGATCCCGCGAGTGAATTCACTCCCCGCAATCAGCTTGAAGTGGGGCCACCGCAGCGTTCGCGCCGCGCCGCGCACTTCCCGCTCGGCCCAAGGCAATCCCGTTCGGTCAGCGGCTCCTGATGAGAAGCCGTGAATACCCAAAAAACCGCCTTCTGGAGAACGATCGGATTCGGTGCCGCCGCATGCTGTCAAAAATCGCCACGCCGGGAGGTAGGTCACCGGCCATTGTTCCCCTATCCGAAGCCGTCGTCCGTCCAGCGAGATGACCGGTAGTAATTCCACCGGGAGGCGGTACAGGCACCCGTCGGGCAGGATAAACAATTCTCGGTAGCGCTGGGGTTCGTGAAACGTTTCGCTTCCAAACAATAATTCGGCCAGTGAACGGCGAGCTGCTTCAGCCTCGGGCCGGTCTCCTTCGGCGGCCTTCACTGTTTCTTCAAACCTGTCCGTAGGAGCCATCCGCTCCAAACGGGCATCGCTGCCGCTGAGCCGCAGTCGGTAGACTGCCTCCACCCCCTGAAATATCGCCAGCGCAAATGCAGATCGTTGTCTCAACCAGTCCTGCACAGTCGCCAGTGACACTTCTGAGGCGGCTCCGGCATGTGTCAGGTGCCGGTTGCCCATCTCACGAAAAAGAACCCGGGCCCGGTATGACTCAATGAGGCGGAACACCTCCGCTTCGAACCGGCCCGGCCGGGATGCCTGCTGCATCAGTTCGAGCAGGCTCGCCAGTGACGCTTCAACCACTTCATCACAATTTTCCAGATAATGAAGCTGAACCTCCGCACCCCCACAATCCTGCTCCAGGCGGTTAAATTCGATCATGGTGCGGCGAAAGCACTCCAGCGCCGCCGCGTGCCGCCCTTGCCCCGCCAGTGTTTTACCTTGAAAAAAGCGCATCTCCCAGGCCATGGCGCGGTAGCCTGCGGCCTGAAGCTCCGCAGCCAGAGAACCAAATTCTTTTTCCGCCTCAGCCAGACGGCCTTCTCCAAACAGCAGATGAGCCGTGACTCCCCGGATCATGAAATTCCCCAGTGGGGATGGTTGGCGGGCATTCCAGCGGCGGGCGTTCCGCACGGATGCTCGCGCTGCTGCAATGTGCCGCTTGGCCAGTTGGGCGATGGCCAGATTGCCGGCGGTCTGCGCCGCCCGCGCCCATTCGCCCGTTCCTTCGGCTGCAGCAATGGCAATCTGGTAGCGTTTTTCCGCTTCGTCCCACTGTTTTTTCCGGGCGAAAACATTACCCAAATTACCTTGCGCCAGAGCAACCAGCGCCGCCGTCGAGCCGGACGGCTCTGTCCTCAAAACCGCTTCATAATCCTCCCGGGCCCCGTCCAGGAGGTTCAACCGCTCGCGCAAGGCACCACGATTCAGGCGAACCAGGGCAGCGGCCGTCTCGTCGTTCCGTGTGTTGTAGAACTCCAAGGCCGATTCATAACATCGCAACGCTTCGGTGGAGCGACCGAGTTCGTCCAGCACAAACCCCCGGTTCACCATGGCTGCGGCGTGGATCCGATCGTGCGGGCCTCGCTCCGATGCGAGGGCTGCTCCGAACAATGACGCCGCTTCCTCCACCCGCCCCTGCCGTACCCGCAGCATGGCCCTTACACAGTCTCGTCGACGGCGCACGGATGGCAAGGAAAATCTTTCCAGGCTCCGGGATGCTGCGTCCAAGTGGAGTTCCGCGGCTTCATCGTCTCCATCAGACAGCGCGATCTGCGCCAACAGGATCCTGGCTTCCGCGGCGCGCCACGGGTCGCCGGCTGCAGCTGCCACCTCAACCGTCCGCCAGGCGGCGCGTCGTGCCGCGCCCAATCGTTCGCATTGGAGCAACATCTCCGCGCGTGCCGCGAGCGCGTCCAGCTCCCAAATCGACACCGGTTGGCCGATCACTGGCAGACGGGACATCGCGGCTGTGCCATCGAAATAGTCGCGGGCCAGACGGGCCCACGGATTTGCTGTCGGACCAAGCCGCTGCAGGAGTGATCGCACCTGTTCCGACGCAGGCGGTGTGAGCTGCCGGGCCAGCTCATAATCCCAGTAGAACAATTCCGGAGCCGCCGCCGCAAACGACAGCAGTCTGTCTGGTGATCGTGGCGCGGCACTGAGCAGTCCGCGGTGCAAGTCAACGAGCGCCGCGTCTGCCGGGCTCATCCTCCCCCGCAGAGGCTCTCCCGACCTGGTTTCCAGTTCAGCTATGAGACGACTGGCTCGATGAGCCGTTTCGGGATGGCGGATCCATGTTGTCAGAAGGCGGATTGCCTCAGTGTGCTCACCGCGAAGCGCATGTTCAAGCGCGGCGGCTTCAGCGTTTCGAAGGCCTGCGGTTTCACGTGAAACCTGCCGGCCCTCAACGAACCCCGCACCGAACACGACACCCATGCAGACAGCCCACCGCAGCCCGCTGGAAAGCATCGGGTTGCGCCGCAAGACACCCTCCCCACAAAGCATCCCGGCTTAAGGAATCAGCTTGTAACCCATCCCATATACGGTGATCAAATGTTGAGGATTTTTCTGATCTGTTTCAATCTTTTTTCGAAGCTTGGCAATGAAATTATCGACGGCCCGGTTGGTGGGATCGGCCGCCATACCCCAGACCTTCTGAAAAATCGCATCTCGGGAGACCGGCTGGTTTTGGTGATGATGCAGGAGCTTGAGTATTTCCACCTCGTAATAGGTGAGCGGGATCTGCTCCTGGCCGCATCGCAGGCCGAAAGTGTCACAGTCTACCCACCAGGATCCAATTTGAAATTTCTGGGTGTCGGTTTCCGGGGCCTGGCTGCGGCGGAGCAGCGCCTTGACGCGAGCCAATAGTTGCGCCACCGAAAAGGGCTTGGTCACATAGTCGTCCACGCCCGCTTCAAATCCCCGGATGACATCATGCTCCTGGCCTCGGGCCGTGAGCATAAGGATTGGCACACGGCTGTTCTGAGATCTGACTTGTCGGCACACTTCATACCCGTCCATGTCGGGCAACATGAGATCCAGCACAATCAGATCGGGTTCCAGGGATTTGCTGAACCGCAGTCCGGATGCACCATCCTCGGCGAGAATGACCCGATGACTCTCAAATTCCAGCAGGTCTTTGAGTCCCCGGGCCATCTCCAATTCATCTTCAACAATCAGGATCGTGGCCATCTGTGTCGCGGCTTATTATTGTGGATCATAATGTAATAGCTCGGCACACATTTGTCAATTTCCATTGGTCCGGAGCATGCGCCCGGATCCCGCCGTCTCGGCGGCGGGGTGCCCGGCAGGTCTCACTCCGCGTCCACTGGCGACGCCGAAACCGGCAGATCAAAAGACTGCACCACGCCCACCTGGTTTTCGGGGATCCAACCATTCCAGCCGTTGGGCAAGACCACCTGCCGCCAGCCTTCGGTCTGGGCGACCAGTTCGACAACCAATCCTTCGTGAACGGCAAAAAGCACCGGATGGCTCTGCGACGGACCGCTCCGGACGTCTTGCTGCCGGGCCAGAATCACCCCCTCCGAAACGGACGAATCGCGCACTACAACTCCCCAGAGGAGGATTGCCGATGCGACGCCGAATACAAGTGTAACGGCGAATATCCAGCACGCGGTGCGACGATGCGGCAGATCGCGAACTCGCAGCGCGTACCATCCCGCAAAGCAGATGATCGCGAAGGCGCCCAACATTAATCCGGATATCCCGTCAACTCCCAACCATGAGACTAAAACGTCCCGAATGATTTGGGGTACTCCGGGCGGATTTTGAGGCACCCGGTCAACTATTAAACTATTGATATAATTGATGTTATAGAGCGCTTCTGTGTGGCCGGGATTCAGCCAAATGGCCCGTTGAAAATACAACATGGCTTCGCCCGGGCTGTGTCGTCGAAAAGCGGCGCAGCCGAGATTGTAATACAATTCAGCGTTGCCCGGCGCCGCCTGCACCGCTTGGCGCCAGGCACGATCCGCTGCATCATACTGACCGCTGCCATACAGACGCACTCCCGCTCTAGCGGGAGTTTCGGGCGGCACGGCGGCCGCTACCCACACCACCAGCAGCCCCAAGATCAGCCAAGTGAATATCACAGTCCGTTTCATGGCCGATCCCCTTCCATAACCCGTAACAGCCGCTCGAGTCGCGCCAGGAGCTCCTCGGGCAGGAATGTTTCCGCCACTGCCGGGGCGTAGCGATAACGTTCACACTGCTGCATTATGTCCAACAGATCTGCGGTGGCGGTTTCACCGACCTGGTGTGCCGACAGTACCTGCCGAAGCCGGGCACCCGTCAACTCGAGACTGTTAATCCCGAACCGGGCCTGAAGATAGTTCTGGAGCAGTCGATAGACCCCGGCAAACAAATCCGCCGAAAGCCCCTTCCGACCGAGCGCGGAACAGGCGCGGAGATCCCGGCGTGCCTGCACCGCCGCTCGGGAGCGCGCCCAACTGCGCCGGTCGCGCTGGAGATATCGGCGACGTTCATCGACGGCGACAGCCCCCAGCGTCACAAGCACAAGAACACCGAATATTGCCAGAAACCAAGGGCGACGATACAACCGCCCCGGCGGGGTTCGCTCGAGCTCGGGTCCCGTATGAATATGTCGAATATCCCGGCCCTTCATCTCAATTGGCATGTTGACCCCGCCGGTATTGCCCGCGCCAGTTCCAGCCACCCGATCGCCCGTGGCGTTCAATCTCATGGCTGGAGGGCTCACAGACCGGAAGGATTGAGATCCCGGTTCAAAGTATGCCAGCTCGGGGACAGTAAGCTCAAACACACCGGATTCAAGGGGAATCACCACAAATTCCCAAGTTCGGCTCCCGCGCAGCGTGCCGCCTTCCAGGCGGATGTTGTCTTGAACCTTGGGCGCGTAAATTTTGCATCCCGGTATTTTCATCAATCTCTGCTCGGGGATGCTGCGCAGGTTGCCCTCCCCCTGCACGGTCAGCCGAACGGTAGCCGCCTCCCCCGTTGCAACTGCTGATTTGTCCAAGCCGGCCTGGATATCGTACCGACCACACAAACCGTTGAAAACGGCCGGCCGGCCGGCAGAGGGAAAATCCCTCACGTTAATCGTGATGGAGTTTGTACGGCGGAGTACGACCTGACGTCGGGTCATTCCGAAGAATGATCGTGTCGGAGTTTCCACCAGAACCCGGAGAATCCACGGATCCACGTCAAACCGTCCCGGCCGCAAGGGGAAGAGCACCCAGCGGCGGAGCACCTGCGTGTTGTACGCCCGGCCGTCATGTTCCCTTCGGCCCACCCGACTTGGATCTCGGGGATCAAGATCCACGGTCTCTACCCAAAACCCCTCGAATTTACCTTCTTTTTCGAGATCGGCGCCGCCGATCCGAACCCGGTAGTACAACACCAGGTCGAGCGGAACGGGCTGACCGACGTAGACGGCGTGGTCCGGGTTTTCCAAACGGAGCAGCAGGTCGTCTCCCGGATCAGCCGGCGTGCCGGCTTCGGCATCCGAGTCGAATGGATCCAACGTGCCGAAGGGTGATCGAGCGCCTGGGCTGGACGGTGACACACTGCCGGCTACAACTTCCACGGGTATCGGTTCGGTCTTGGACACCTGCCCATTCAACCGGATCTTCGCGGATGGCAATTCCAGGTGGCCTGTCTTGAGTGGAATAAAGCTGAAGGTGATCACTTTGGTGAATGACGCGCTGCCGTTGACAAAGCGGAATTGGGTGGAGACGTTGGGTCCGCCAACCAGCCGGAAATCCGGCGCAGACGGCTTCTCCACGATCTCCGCACCGGCAGCGTCCGAGCCTTCGATGGTAATCTCCAGTGTGACCGTATTCTCCAGACCGATCCGGTCGGCGCTCGCAGTGGCCCGGACTTTACCTCCCTCGCCTCGCGCCAGTGCGCCCATCGCGCTCATAACGACCAGGCCCACTAGCACGCCAGTAACACCGGCAGTGCGCCAACAATGCGGGTGCTCTAAGTTCACCGATTGCGCCTCACACTCTGATGTATACAGCCAACTGAGTCCGTCGCGCGTTGCGCCTGACCGGGATCACCAGTCGCGCCCCGACTTCGGGCGCTTGCGCGCCTGACTTTGCTGCATCCGTAGCAGTTCCTTTTTCTCCTGCTTTTCCAATGCCTGCAACAATTGCAGCGCCTGGGCTGGATTCATTACAGGTACTGCTTCTTTCTTATTTTTGCCTCCTGCCGATTCGCCGGCGGGCTGTTGCTTTTGTTTGTTTTCTCCAGACGGGGAACCTGGAGCCTGTCTATCGGCGAACTGACGGTTTTGGGCTGCGTCGTTTTCTGGATCCCGTGATCTGTCAGTTTGTCTTTCGGATTGTTTCGACGGCTGTCGCTCGTTTTTACTGTCTGGCTGATTTTGTCCGTTTGCGCCGGGTTCTCCAGAGGATTGTTGACCTGACTGATCTTGCTTCTCACCCCGCTGTTGACGTTGCGACTCTTCCTGTTCCTTTATTTTTCGAAGCGTCAGCTCCAGATTTCGCTTGGCATCCTTTTGGGCTGGGTCGAGAATCAGGCTTTCCCGATACGCCGCCGCGGCCGCCGGCCAATCGTTCTCGACGGCATGCGCGTTGCCGAGATTGTACATCGTGCGGGCTTTCAAACGGCGGTCAGCAGTGGCCAGCGCTTTCCGGTATTCGGCCTGCGCCTCCTTTGATTTTCCCATGGCCAACAGGGCATCGCCGATGTTGAACGCCAGTACAGGATGATTGGGATTCTCGGCCCGGCCGCGGCCGAACGCCTCCAGTGCCTGGGGGTACTGGGCGCGATCATAGCATTCTTTCCCTTGCCGGGTGGCTTCGTGCAACGGATCCCGCAGGACACCCCCGGTGGAGGCCGTCGCCAGCATGACCATGAAATAGACGTGCCAGCGCCCGCGCATCATCTCAACCCTCCGTCTGACACTCCCGATCTCGTCACGCCAAGCGTCCCGACTGACCGCGACCGGGTCTTCGAGCCGGGGCCGGGGCTTGTGCGACGCCACACCTTCGCCCACCACCGGATGGCTTCGTCCGCCAGCCGACGCAAGCTCCGTCGGCCGTCGGAGAGCATCCCCACGATGATGAGACACAGCACCGCCGTCAGAAGTGGAACCTGGTAACGATCCACAAACCGGCGGGTCATCTGGGATTGGAGATCCTTCTTCTCCATGCCATCGATCCGCGTGGCCAGGACCGCCACCTCGTCTTCCAGAACCGACGCGCGGAAGTACTGGCCGCTGCCCGCGCGGGCTATGGCCGCCAGCGTCGTCTCGTCCAAACGACTGACGACAGGCGTACCATCCGTCTCCCGCTTGTAATCCACCACCTCGTTTCGTTCATTGAAAATGGGTATGGGTTGCCCGTCCGGCGTCCCCACTCCGATCGTGAATATGACAACCCCTTCTTCAGAAGCCCGTTGGGCTTCGGCCAGAGGGTCACCACTCAGGTTTTCTCCGTCGGTCAACAGGACGAGCACCTTGTACTTTTGCTGGTGGCGCTGGAAGGTGTCCCGCGCCAAACGGATGGCCGATCCGATATCAGTGCCCGGATCGGGAATCAGTCCGGTCTCCATGAGTTCGAGGAACAAGGCCGCCGCCGACCGATCCACGGTCAGCGGACACTGTAAAAACGCACTGCCGGCGAACGAGATGATCCCCACACGCGCGTCGCCCATACCCTCCAGCAATGCCTGCAGCTCCTGTTTGGCTTTGCCGATGCGATTGGGCGGTGCATCCGGAGTGTTCATGCTCAGGGACGTGTCCACCGCAATGAGCACATCGACGCCCCGGCGGATCATGTTCTCCATCCGGGTGCCCCATTGCGGCCGGGCCAGCGCCAACAGGCAGCCGGCATACACAATCAGCAGTAAACAGGTGGCTATAATCTTTTTTGGATAGCTCACTCCCGCAAGCAATCGCCGCCGAATCTCGGGCGAGCGGCTGATGCATACCAGTTGCCGCCGATGCCAGCCGCCCAGCAGGCCGAATGCCAGCGCCAAGGGTATCAGGCCCCACAACCAATCGAGCCACCAAGGATCAGCGAAACGCACGCGTCAAGCTCCTCGGGTCGTAATCAGTCACCGGTCAGGGCAATCGGCGGAGGATCGTGCCTCCCAACACCGTCCACAGACCCAACAACACCAAGCCGGTCACCACATAGGGCGGGTACAGTTCCACATAGTCCGACCAGCGGTGGACATGGATTTTACTCCGCTCAAGGGTGTCGATCTGCTGGAAGATCGATTTCAAGGTTGCCGGATCCATCGCCCGGAAATAACGGCCGCCCGTCCGACGCGCCACATCGGTCAGCACGTCTTCATCGATCCGCACGTCCATCTCCACCAGCTCTTTGCGACCTGTGTACGGATTGGTCACCGGGAACGGCGCCATCCCTTCCCGACCCACGCCCACGGTGTATACTTTGTGCCCCAGCGTCCTGGCCATCTCGGCAGCAGTGTGCGGATCAATTTCGCCTGTGTTGTTGACGCCATCGGTGACCAGGATGACTACGCGTGACCGGGCTTTGGACGCTTTCAGTCGGCTGACTGCCGTAGCCAACGCATTGCCGATCGCCGTGCCGTCGGGCAGTTGGCCCAACTCCGTGGCGTCCACTAGCTGAAGCAGCACGTCGTAGTCAACCGTGAGCGGACAACGGGTTACCGCCCGCGCGGCGAACACCACCAAACCGATTCGATCGGAAACGCGTCCATTGATGAAATCGCGCACCACCTGCTTGGCCACGGTCAGACGGTTACGCGGTTTGAAATCGCGGGCGTCCATGCTGCCTGAGGTGTCGAGGGCAATCACGATGTCCACGCCCTCGGTTGAAGTTTCCTCTCCCGCCATGACTTTCTGCGGCCGGGCCAAGGCAACCACCAGCACCACGATGGCGGCGATCTTGAGCAGGAAGTGCAGGTGCAGCCAGATCTCCCCGCCGGAACGCAGGGCAAAACCGGCCGGGTGACCGATGGCCGCACCGTCCACCCGGAGGTTTCGCCAATATCGCCAAACCATGAGGGGCAGCGCCGCGAGCAGCCACAGCGCTTCGGGATTGCGGAGCAGGCTCATGACGCCACCTCTGTTCCGTTCGCGGTGGCGGCCTCAACCGAACTCTGCGCGGCAATCACCCGTTCATGCACCAGGTGAACGATTTCGAACGCCTGTTGCAACGCCTCCCCACCATCCTTGGGTGTCGCCGGAAAGCGGGCAAACTTGACCCGATCGGCCGTGTGGAAGAACTGTGTGATGCGTGTCACCACTTCGGGCGTCAATCGAACGTCACGGGGGAGCTGTTCCACAATTTCGGCGGTTGTGCGCTCCAGCACCACCACATCCAGTTCCTTCCCCAGATAGTCTTTGACAATCTCCGAAACCCGAAAGAAGAACTCACGCGTCTGCCCCCGACGAGGCAGATCCTGGCCGGCCAGGTCGTGCAGCCGGTCCCGAGCCTGCAGATCGGGTGGGATCGTCGGCGCCTGCCGGTGTCCGCGGCGTCGCCGCCACCACCAGACCAGCCATCCCACCACGGACAGCACCACCAGTATCGCGCCGATGACCACAGCCAGACGCCACGCCGGAAACGGTATGATCCAGGGCGGTTCCGGCTTGTCCCACACTTCGTCTGTTTCGGTTCTCAGCGCACGGATGGTCACAGTTATCGGATCCGTCCGGGCTTCCAGTGTCTGCTTCCCGATCCGGCTGGTATACCTAAGCGCCGATAGACGCCGGTTTCCGAGTTCAAAAAACGCAAGGCGTAACCGGCGACGTTCTTGAATGTGTCCGTCCGACTCTCTCTGATCCAGCCGGTCTTCGCCCAGCACGGTCACGTCAGGGGGAAACTCGCGGACCAGTTCCGGCCGGCTTGCACCCGACGGGTAACGGAATGTCAGTTCCAGCACAACGGGATCGCCGACAGCCGGTGTCGTGTCAGCTTCATCTCGCCGCGCGGTCACGTCAAACCGGAATACCTCGGCGGCGGCGAACGCACCCGCCACCGTTATCCAACATACCAAGACTGATAGATGCCAACACCGCATTGCCAGACCACTCAGGCCGGATCAAAGGGCTCATACTACCAAACCAAGTCCGCGGATTCAAATACCACCGGGCGACAACCGCGCCACCCGCACGGACAGATCGGGTACGGCAACAGCACACGTCGAGGGATCCGGATTAACCTGACGAGCCACGGTTCACAGTTCCCACCATCGAACCGGAGATGCCGCCTGCGCTCAGCGCCGCAGCTTTCTCACTGCGGCAATGATCCGGTCAGCCGCCATGCGGATGTCTTCCTCGGTGGTGGGACGGCCGGTGGACAGGCGTAGCGTGCCCAGCGCATAGCGCTCCGGAACAGCCATGGCTTTGAGCGTGGCCGATGGTTCTCCTCCCTTGCCGTGGCACGCGGCGCCCGCGGAAGCGGCCACGCCCTCCAGCGCGTCCACGAGATCGGTCACCAATATGCCGCCGAATCCGACACTCAACGTGTTGGGCAACACCCGGTCCCGCCCCCCGTGTCGGCGGATGTCGTCCAAGCCTGCGGTCAGCAACGCCCCGAGCAGATCACGGGTCCGACTTAAATGAGCAGTGCGTGGTTCTCCTTCGGCTGCCGCCAATTCACAGGCGGCTCCCAATCCGACAATCCCGGCGACATTTTCTGTCCCCGGCCGCCGGCCCCCTTCCTGTCCGGCGCCCCGCATGAACGGCGCAAGTGGGATGCCTTCGCGAACATATAGCGCCCCGATTCCTTTCGGGGCGTACAGTTTGTGGCCGGCGATGGTGAGCAGATCAACGCCCAGCTCGTCCACCCGACAGGGAATCTTGCCCGCGCTCTGTGCGGCGTCGGTATGGAACGGGATGTCCCGTTCGCGGAGGATGGCCGAGATTTCCCGCAGCGGCTGGATCGACCCCACCTCGTTGTTGGCGTGCATGACGGAGGCCAGGCTCGTTTCCGGACGCACAGCCCGCCGCACGTCGTCGGGATCCACGCACCCGTTCCCGTCCACCGGCAGCCAGGTGATGGACCAGCCTTCGGCGGCCAGCTGGCGGCACACAACGGCCACCGCCGGGTGTTCCACCGACGAGGCGATCACATGGCCCGCCGTTTTTCGTGAAGCCCGGATGATGCCGTAAATGGCCAGATTATCGGACTCCGTGCCGCTTCCGGTAAAGACAACTTCGACGGATTTCGCGCCCAGCAATCCGGCCACCTGAGTGCGGGCAGTCTCAACTCCAGTGCGCGCCAGCTGACCGAAGCGGTGGGTTGAGGATGGATTGCCGAAGTACTCTTCCAAATATGGCCGCATGGCCGACAGCACTTCCGGCGCGATGGGAGTCGTGGCGTTGTAATCCAAGTAAATGGGTTGCACGAATCTTGCCTCTCGTGCCGTTCTTACAGTTCCGGCCTTCTCAAGACCGAACAGCCGATGGCTGGCCGGTGTCACCGGACGACGTCTGCACCGGGAACACCTTTCGGTAAGCGGCCATGACCGCGCCCATGGTAACGGGTAAAACCAGAAACGCGCCCACATAGCACAAGCAGACGCCCACCATGCCGAGCAGCACCTGGCTCGCCATCACGCCGAGCGAACCCCAGAAATTCGCCCGGACTGCCCTGATCCCCAGACGAACTGCCGCCGAACCCGATAATCCGTGTTCGGCAATCAGCGGAAACGTATACATGAAAAATGCGCCCAGGATGATCGCCGCGGCTATGATGACCAGGACAAACACACCGATCACAGCCAAGTAGAGTCCGAAGGCCAGGGTCAGTCCGCCACGGTCGATGAACAGGGGCAACATGATCACTGCGCCGCTGAGCGACAATGACGCGGGCAGGGCAATCAGCAGACTGACCACCATCAGCAGCGCGGTTGCCACAAGACCGGACTCGAAATACTGAAATCCATCGAACAGGCGGCGGAATTCAACCGGATTCCCTTTTAACTGCTCCAAATAACATAAGTAGATGCCGCACATCATGGCGCCGAACAAGATGACGGGTACCACCGAACCGAGGAGCATGCCGCAGGCGGTGATACCCACAAACAACCAGTAACGACCCCGGACGATTGCCCAACCTTCGGTCAGGCAGACCCAAGGTCTTACCATGCCTTGAGTGAATTGGATCGACCGGCCGTCCTTCATCGCATGCCTCCGCCCGCTTTGAAATTGCCACCGTTGTTCCCTATTAGACGGTATTCGACAGATAAAGTAAATCATCACCAGAACCACTCTGCTACAATGAGCGCCATGACGGGCGCCATCTGTTTACTCTTCTTCCTGTCCGGTGTCGCCGCCCTTCTGTTCGAATCGCTGTGGTTTGTCCAGACCAGCTTGGCCTTCGGCAACAGCGTCTGGGCCTCCGCTTTGGTGCTGGCCGGTTTCATGGGCGGCTTGGGCATCGGAAACGCTGCCGCAATTCGATACGCCGACCGCTGGCAGCGTCCGCTTCTTGTCTACGCGATCCTTGAGGTCGCTGTGGGCATCTCCGGTTATACCTTGGTTTGGCTCTTGCCGGTTTTGTCGCCCATGTTGGCGCCGTGGCTGGGTCAGATTGCGGATTACCCCACGCTGCTCAACGGGATCCGTCTGGCCATATCTTTTACTCTAATGCTGGTTCCCACTACCGCCATGGGTCTTACTTTGCCGCTGCTGGTCCGGGCGATCCAACGCCACGGATCAGACTTCGGGGGGGCACTTGGCAATCTGTACGGTTGGAATACGCTGGGGGCGATGGTCGGCGCACTGATTGGAGAACTGGGCCTGATTGCCGGCACGGGCATCCGGGGTGCGGCTGCAGTAGCCGGCACCTTGAATGTTCTGGCCGCCCTGCTGGCCTACCGTTTGGTCCGCCAACAAACCCTGAAGGAACCACGGGAAGCGGACCCCCTCCCCAAAACGCCGGGATCCCACTCGGCGGCCGTCTGGGTACTGGCCGCCGCAGCCGCTCTCAGCGGAGCTGTTTTCCTTGCATTGGAGGTGGTCTGGTTTCGGCAGTTGCTCATATTCCACAACGCCTTCAGCTGGAATTTTAGCCTGATGCTGGCCGTCGTTCTGGCCGGGATCGGTTGCGGCGGATTGATTGCGGTCCGATTATTCAAACGTCTGGCTGATGCCCACCGCCTCGCAGGGACGGTGGCCTGGATCGCCGGAGCGCTGGTAGCCGGCAGCTATTACTCGGCCGGACCGATTCTAAAAGCCAACCCTGCCTGGCCGCCGGATCTGGCCATACTGCCGGGAGCTGTTTGGCTCATGTTTCCTGTGGCTGTCGCCTCGGGCATGTTGTTCACACTGTTGGGACGGGCCATCCAATCCGAGTTGGTCATTGGCGGGCGGGCCGCGGCGGTCACCACCCTGGCCAACACCGGCGGTGCGATGGTCGGCTCCTTGGTCGGGGCTTTTTTCCTCGTCCCGGTTTTAGGCATAGAACGATCGTTGTTTGGCCTGTCCGCAGCGTACGGCGGCGTCGTTCTCCTGGTGGCAATAGCCCTGCCTCGCCCGCCATTGTCCTTGCGGCTGGCCGGATGGGTCTCGGCCGCAGCGTTTGTGATCGCTCTGAGCGTGTTTCCTTTCGGCCGCTTGACGGATGTTTACCTGCGCGACGCCAGGGCCGGTTTCGAAGCCGCCGGTGAGCGCCCCGTCGTCATCCGGGAAGGTTTGACCGAAACCATCCAATACCTGCGGCGGGATCTGCTGGGTGCGCCTTACTACTACCGAATGGTGACCAACAACCATTCCATGTCGGCCACCGATGTCCGCAGCCGCCGGTACATGAGTTTGTTTGCCTGGCTCCCGGGCGCCATGCACCCGGCCCCGCGGCGCGCCTTGCTGATCTGTTATGGAGTGGGCACGACCGCCAGCGCGTTGACCGCCGTGCCGGGCTTGCGATCCCTCGACATCGTGGACATCTCCCGCGATGTGCTGGAGCTGGGCGCCGTTCCGTTTCCGAATCCCGGAACCAACCCGCTGTTGGATCGGCGCGTCCGAACGGTGGTCGAGGACGGACGGTTCTTTCTGCAGACCACCCCGAACCGCTACGATATCATTACGGCCGAACCGCCGCCGCCGAAGTTTGCCGGGATCGCCAGTTTGTATTCCCGGGAATATTTTCATCTGGTGCGCGACCGTTTGGCCGATGGAGGAATCGTCTCGTACTGGCTGCCGGTGTACCAACTGACCGATCTGGAAGCCCGGGCCATTTCGGCCGGCTTCCTGGACGCCTTCCCCGAAGCCTCGTTGTGGACCGGCGCCGGCCTCGACTGGATGCTGGTCGGAATCAAACCGCCTCTCCACACAAATTCCACAACGGCTATTGACAGGCTGTGGGCGGATCCGGCCATGAAAACCAAGCTCGACGCACTGCTTTTATCCGGTCCCGCTCGGCTTGGAGCCACTTTCATCACCGACGGCACCCGCCTGCGCGATTGGATCGGCGCGGCGCCACCCCTCACCGACGACCGTCCCAAACGGCTGGCTTCCCGTGAAACCGACACCCGGCCAGATTTTCCGCTCTACGTCGCCTTCATGAACAGTCCCTCGTCGGCGGAAGATTTCAGCCACAGCACAATGATCCGGCATTTCTTTTCTGAGCCTCACCGGCAGGCCGCCTTGAAGCAGTTTCCCCGCCAGACCGCCATCAATGCGATTCTCGCAAACACATACACCTTGAACCTGGTGCCGTATCTGCACCAACATCTCGATGACCCGGATGTGGTCAACGCGATTTTTTGGATGCTCAAGAGCGATGCCCACGACGCCCGGGCCATCGTCGCGGCTAATCGGGGAAAGGGTCCGTTTGATGAGGGGGTCTTCAATACGATGGCCCTGCTGGCGCTGACGGATGGGGACCTGTCCCAGGCTGATTGTTGGTTGGCAAACGCGCAACCGTTTGCGCCGTCTGTCTATCTCCCGTTTCGTATTTACTTCCGGCTTCGACTGGGTGATGTGCCGGAAGCCCGGCTGTTGGCCGGTCTGTTGATCGCCGGCGCCGGTACTGACCAGGCGTCCGTCAAGGATTACCTGATCTGGGTGTTTGGCGTATTCGGCCAGACCATCGACTTCCCCCACGCGGTTGGAGCCGCGTCATGAAACCCCTCGCCATTGTGTTTCTGCAGCAGCGGAACAACAAGCATAGCGTGGCCGCGCTGGCGGGCGCGTTGGAGTCGGTCGAAGACCGTCTCGGATTGACGGTCTGGTTCGCCCGCCCGCGCCAGGTGATCGAGCGCCTGAGCCAGGCGGCCGCAATTCACCGCCAGGTGGTTCTGGCCTGGTCGTTCCACACACCCGACATCCTGTCGGTAGCTCCGGCCTTGCGGGACATTCGTCAACGGGCGGCGGCGAATCGCTGGCCGTTGCTCGCGCTCGCCGGTGGCGCGCATCCTTCGGGCGATCCAGCCGGGACGTTGCGGCTGGGCTTCGACTACGTGCTGCGCGGCGAGGCGGAAGCCAGTCTGCCGCATTTTCTGGCGGCGCTAACCGTCGGCGGCGATCTCCGGGGAACACCGGGGCTCGCCTGGTTGGATAACGGCACGTACCGTCAGAATCGGCGCCCGCGCCCCGTCAACCTGGATCTTCATCCTCCGTTCGCCGCCCGTCACGGCCTGTTCGCGCCCATCGAGATCAGCCGCGGTTGTCCTTGTCACTGCGGATTTTGTCAGACGCCTGCGCTGCTCGGCCGGCAGATGCGCCACCGGAGTTTAGACGCGGTGGTCCATCATGCCGCGGTCATGCGCCGCCACGGACTGGCCGACCTGCGTTTTGTATCGACCAATGCGTTCGCCTGGGGATCAGCCGACGGACACACGCCCAATCCGGCGGGAATTGAAGCCCTGTTGAAGGCCCTGGGTGGCATCTTTGACAAAGGCCGCATCTACTTCGGATCCTTTCCCTCCGAAGTCCGACCCGATTCCGTCACGCCCGAGCTCGCCGCAATGGTCCGCCGGCTGGCCGGCAACGACAATGTTGTGATCGGTGCCCAGTCCGGCAGCGACCGCATGCTGGAGCGCCTGCGCCGCGGCCACAGTGTGGCCCAGGTGGTTCGAGCTGTGGAGATCCTGCGTGCGATCGACTTCCGCGTGTACGTTGATTTCATCTTCGCCCTGCCCGGTGAGCGCGAAGATGACCGGAGGTTGACCCGTTCGCTGATGCGGCGTGTTTCGGATCTGGGCGCGATCATCCACGGCCACACATTTTTGCCCCTGCCGGGTACGCCGCTCAATCACGCCAAGCCGGGACGGGTGGATATCGAAACTCGCCAGCTGGCCCTGGAGCTGGCCGGCACCGGACGGCATTGTGGGCATTGGCGCCAACAGGAAGTGCTGGCCGCCCGCCTGGAGCAGTTTTTCCGGGGACAATCGCCGACCGCCCCCGCCGATAACGACGCCCCAACCGATTGAGCCGAGTTATCGAAAACCCTGCCCGGCGCCGGTTCCCCCACAAGCTGAATTCCCTGGCCGCTTGGATTGACGTCTGTGGTAGTGATTCGGACGCCGCTGCGGTGCGACGCACCAGGTTCGCAGATCGAAGTCTTTCATTGGACACGGCGGGAAAGATAGCCGGCGAGGAGCTCGCGCAGATAGTCGCCATCGAACGGTTTGTAGTGGCCGGGATAAACGGTCCGGACGGGCACGTGCAACAGGCGGTGGGCCGAAGCGGCATATGCCTCGCGGTCGCTGCCGGGCAGTGTGTCCAACAGTTCACCGTCGTACACGACATCACCGGAATAGAGTTCCTGGCTGGCGGGTTCGTACAGGGCGATGCTTCCCGGTGAGTGACCCGGCAGGTGGATCACTGCCAGTTTCCGGTCGCCCAATTCCAACTGGTCCCCCTCCGCCAGCAGGCGGCCGGGGGTCACGGCCCGAAAACGGTAATCGGCAGCCCGGAATCCCTTTACCGGCAGTCGGGTGAAGTGATCGTCCAGAATCCAGCCCATGGCCGGATCGCTCAGGGTCATCACGGGATCGGCGCTTGCCAGCGCAGCCGCTTCCGCCGCGTGAACCGCCACGTCGTCAAACACCGCCAAGCCACCCGCATGATCAAAGTGGACATGGGATGCCACGGCCAACAGCGGCTTGTCCAGCCGTCCCGCCAGTGCCGCACGCAGATCGGCGACACCGGTGCCCGCATCCAGAAGCACGTCTCGATCCCGACCGCGGATGAGCCATATGTTCGCCCGATTCCACTGCCAGTAGAATGGTTCGGTGATCCACATCAGGCGCGGGTGGAGTTGCTGGATCTTGAACCAGTGATCGGCGGTTGGTATCACGCGGTTTACTCGAAGGCGGCCGGCCTCGTGTTAGCGGGCTGCAGCCTGCGCGCGCTGTCGCGAGGCGTACCGGGTCAGGTATCCCTTGAACCAGCCCTGATTGGCGTATCGGATGAAGTAGAGCTGCTTCCGGTCGAATTCGAGCTGGTCGGCCAACAGGACCATCAGGGCGCCTCCGGCGACGAGTTGTTTGACATGAAAAATATCGCGGATGTTGAGGATTTCCTGCAAGGCCTCCTGCTGCACCGCCTCGTCTTGGATCTTGGAAAGATCCGGACCGACCACTGCGGCGGGATCCTTGACGATTCGGGTGTAGAAAGCCCGGATATCCTCGGCGGTGAACATCACGGTGGGATCCCGTCGCTCGGGATATGTCAGCGTCACCAGCGCCCACACGATTCCGCCGCTGAGATAGACTTCCCGCCGGTTGAGCAAGCCGGGCTTGCGCTCGATCTTTTCCTGGAGGATCGGCAGAATGTGCAGCCGGATGGTGCGGTCGATGCAGGCCGGATCGTGGTCCACGGAACCGCATTCCCGGTCGATTTCCAGCGACAGAGACTTGGAACCGATCGGAATATCCATGGGCACGAACCGGTCGCCGCCCACGCTCTTCTCCAGATATCCGCCTTTCGTGTTGCCGCTGCCCAGATCCAGCGCCAGCGCGGTGTAGATCGCCCGCGGTGGGAGGATACCCAGCGCGCCCAATTCAGCTTCCTGCTCAGCGGTGATGAGCTGCATGGAACAACCGGTGGTCTGCAAAACCTCCCGCTTGAGCGTCTCGAGGCGGGCCACCGCCCACGGCCCCTTGAGTTCCGCGGCGTTCACCACCCCGCTGCTGCCGGCGATCACGATCCGGTCCCCGGGCAAATGGTGCCCATCCCTGACCCAGCGATAGAGTTCCGCAATGTCTCGAACGGATTCGGTCACGGCGTCCGGACTGTAGGTTATCATCGACGAGGTGATATGGCGGCGATCCAGTTCCTGATAGTCGCCCAAGCCCGCCTCGTCTTCGCTGAAGCGAGCGATGACCGCCCGGATTCCGGACGCGCCCACTTCGATGCCGCCGTATACGCCCGGCGGAACCACATGCCGGGGCGCTGTTGGCGCCAGACCCAGCTTGGAACCGATGGCGGCCCAACCGGGATACACGGTCAGAGCGACCAGCACCAGCGTCAGCAACCCCAGCGCCACATAGAGCGGCCGTCGCGTCAGCGCCTGCCACCAGGCAGCCCGCGCCGGCGGCCCAAAGCCGGCGGCGCGCACCCGGCCGGTGGTCTCCTCGTCCAGGGTAGACGTGTCGCCGGCGGCGTGCCGCCTCGCGGTGTCATCCGGTTGCGGAATTCCCGACGGTTCGGCGTTCTCTTCGGGAGCGATGGAGTCAAAGAGCGCTTCGAGCCCGCCGTCGGCCAGGCCCTCCCGCCGCCGGACATCCTCGCATAATGCGGCGAAATCCGACAGATTAGTCAAACGGTTGCCACGCTCTTTGTCGAGCATGCGCGCCACGGCCTCACTCAGCACCGGCGGACATCCGGGCAGCGTGCTGCTCAGCAGAGGCGGATTGTGGGTGAGAATTCTGTACAGCACCCCGGTGGCATTCTCGGCCTGGAAAGGATTGCCGCCCTGCAGCAGCTCGTAGGCAATGACCCCGAGGGAGTATTGGTCCGCACGAGCATCCACCGGTTCGCCCCGCGCCTGTTCGGGACTCATGTACGCCAGCGTGCCCACGGTGATTCCTTCGCGGGTGTGGATGGTGGACTCGGCCAGCCGGGCGATGCCGAAGTCGACGATCTTAACCGCGCCGCTCCGGGTGATGATCAGATTGGCCGGCTTGACATCCCGGTGGATCACTCCGTTCTGGTGGGCATAATCCAGGCCGTGAGCCACCTGGGACAAGATGTTCAGTGTTTGGGCCAGGGAAAATCGCACTCCGGCATCCCGGAGCTGCTTCAGGTTCCGGCCGTCCAGATACTCCATGACGATATATGGCACCCCGCCTTCCTCGTACAGGTCGTGAACCTGGACGATGTTGGGATGCGGGATCTGGGCCAGCGCTCTGGCTTCCTTCAGAAAACGGGCCGCCTTTTCCGCGTCGTCGATAAACTGGGGAAAGAGCGCCTTGATGGCGACAAAACGGGCCAGCCGGCGGTCGAAACCCTTGTAGACCGTGCCCATGGCACCGGCCCCGATCGTGCCCACCACCTCGTATTTGCCGATGGATTTCATGCGCCCCAATCTACCACAGGTAGGAGGCGATTAGAAGCATCCAGCCCGACGGAAACCACCCGGGCAACTCATGGTCGTCAGCGCGTCTCACTTTCGCCGGATATACACCATCTCCATCGACCGGAACGGCTTGCCATCGGGACCAACATCGAAGGCTTCCATCCGGCGGTGATCCGCGTCTTCCTCGTATTCGACCGCCCGTTGCTGGCGGTACTTGTTGGCGACCGGGTCCGGAAGATCGCCGACATACTCGATGGACTTCCCGTCCGCGGCCGGTGCGCCCTCGGAGGCCATGATGCCCGTGCTCATGCTGTCAATCCAGATGGCGACATACTTCTTCTTGATATTGTCGAAGCCGATCAGCCCGAGCCCGCTGAACGGCTGGCCCATGACCATGCTCTCAAACTTCTCCAGGATAAAGCGGCCGCCCATGATTTGGCTGCAGTCACTGGTCCCCTTCGATTCCTCCGCAGGGGAGTCGGGAGTCGCCCACATTCGAACGGTGACGTCCCAGGTGCCGGCCCGCTGGTGGAGCAGTCGATGCTCTTTACCAATCTCCCCGTAGCGGGCGTAGGCGGCCATCATGGCCTGCATCGGATCGTCCTTGGCCGCGGCCGGCTCCTGGGCCCAGACAGGCAGGCCGAGCGTCAGCAGGATCAGGACGACACCGTAAAAACGGGAACGGCTGATGAGGGGTTTCATGTTGTCCTCCAGATATCGGGATTCAACCGGGTGCAACGGCTGATGGTCTGACTTCCGGTGGGTTCTGATGCACTCGGTGACACCGGTGATTCTACCTTGTTGCGGCGCGGGCGGTCGGCGGATTGCGCCCAACCGGCAACGGAGGTATCATCGTGGAGTTCCGGATCAGGCTATGCCTCCACTGCAGGTTCCGGTCCGGATCCGTGTTGGCAGCCAGCCCCTGCCCGACGAGGTTTCCGCGATGGACATCCGTGATTTCCAGCTGGAGCGGTTTTTTGCCGCTCACGAGTTCGAGGCGCGATTTTTGCTCAGTCCGTCAGACTGTGAGAGCCTGTCGCTGGAGGAGCTGTTGGCACTTGCGGATGCCGACAGTCTGGAACAGTGGCGGCAGCTGCGACTGGGTTACACGCAGTCAGCCGGCCATCCCGACCTTCGTGCGGAGATCGCCCGGTTGTACCCGGGGGCGAGTCCCGATGATGTCCTGGTGTGCGCGCCGGAGGAAGGTATCTTCATCGCGATGCACGTCCTGCTCCAGCCCGGAGACCGGGTGGTGGTGACGGCCCCGTGTTATCAATCGCTGGCCGAACTGCCGGCGATGCTGGGCTGTACCGTGGATCGGTGGGAGGTCCGTACCGAGGGGAACCGCTGGACCTTGGACCCGGATGATCTGATCGCGGGATTGACGCCCCGAACCCGACTGGTGATTGTCAATTTTCCCCACAATCCCACAGGTCACATACCGTCCGCCGACGTGATCTCCCGCCTGGTGGAGCTGACCGCATCACGGGGCATCTACGTATTTTCCGACGAGATGTACCGATTCCTGGAGCACCGCCCGGAATGCCGGCCGAATTCCCTGCTCGGCGCCCACGAGCGGGTGATTGCCCTGGGCGGACTCTCCAAGGCGTTTGGCTTGCCGGGCCTGCGCGTCGGCTGGCTGGCCACCCGTGACCGCCGATTGCTGGACCGCTGCGCCGCTTTCAAGGACTACACCACCATCTGCAGCGCGGCGCCGGCGGAGATCCTGGCGATCATGGCCCTGCGCCGCAAGGAAGCGATCGTTTCGGCAAACCGACAGATCATCGGCGTGAATCTCGAAGCCTGTCGGGCGTTCTGTCGGGAGCATTCCTCCCGGGTGGACTGGCTGGAGCCGGACGGCGGCTCCACGGCGTTCCCCCGCCTGCGGCCGCCGCTGCAGGTGGATGAATTCTGCGAGCGCCTGCTCCGTCACCGGAGCGTGCTGGCCGTCCCCGGCCGGCTGTTCGACTGGCCCGGTGAGCATTTCCGAGTGGGTTTGGGACGCCGAAATTTACCGGAGGTTCTGGCGGTTGTCGCCCAGGAATTCGAATCGAGTTCAACGGTCTGAGGGTTCAGCGGCGAGCTACTTCAAATCTTGTCAATAGAATGCGAGATCCCTGGCCAACAATCGGAGCTGATCAAGCACTCGGCCTTAGATGGGGCATCCTCTCGGTGAAACGTAACGACACATTGCCCGGACACGGACAATCCGCAACATCGACCGTCAAGCCGCCCGCCACCACGACCATCGCCGTGATTCCTGGATAACGCCAGGATCCGAATTAATACCGGAAACGGAAACCGATGCCGAAAAATCCGGCGGTTTGATAGTCCTCTTCCTCAAGGGTGTTCCCGTCGGAGTCCGCAAGGCTGAGTTGTCCCCCGAGTTCCACGCCCCCGATCAGGTTGACCTGAAGGCCGGGACGAACCCGCCAGATGACTCCACCATACAACGGGACCTCCCGGTTGCTCCCGATTCCGGCCGGCTCGACGCCGTCTCCGCGGAGCCGGAAGTCTGATTTCTCGTAACGGCCGCCCACAAACACCCGCCATTCGCCCGTGGGGTCCCAGTTCAAGACCAGGCCGGGTCCCCGGGTGGCGCCGAGGCCGCCGCCGGTCTCCAGGTTCAGGCGCTCGGTGATCCGCCAGTTGACGAACAGCACCGGGAAGACACTCGGATCGTCTTCCAGCTGGGTGATGACGCCGATGCCGGGCCCCAGGGTCAGCTGGTCACCGAAGCGATAGGAAAAACCGGCCAGGCCTCCGCCTGTGATTGCGTCGCCGAAATCGGCGCCGCTCTCGGCCGTCGTGCGGAGTGTCGGGATCATGAAGACCGTCCACTCCCGGCTGATGCCGTAGCGGACGAATGCCCCGATGCTGATGGTGTGGATCGTCCCCCACGGATCCTCCGTTGCGAGGCCGGGTTGTTCCTCAAAATCGTATGCGGTCCGGTCGTAACCGATCGCGATGGAGATGCTCCGCCGGAAATCCGGCGCATACGTGAACCCGCCTTCAAATAGCAATCGGCCGGTGCTAAACGAGCCGCCGGAATCGATCTCACTGCCGAGCTGGTGTAAAAACGCGCCTTCGGCGAACACCGACCACTTGTCCGCCGTTCCGGCCGGTGATCCACCCCTTGGCCGTCCCTGTCCGGCAACCCCGACGATCATGGTCAGCGCCAGGGTGATCGCCAGCGCGCACCTGCGGTTCTGCCGGACTCTACCGCAACACGAAGGACCTCTTGCCATTTTTCCCCCTATGTCGGTGGACTTGGCGTGCCTGAAACCGCTCTCTGAGATGCACGGTGCCTCATGGCGATTCTCAGATTCTACTTGGGTCAATCGGATTTGCGCTCCGCGGTGGCCGCGTCTCCAGTCAGTCCCGTGGCCCGCACCGGGTGCCGCCCTCACCCGATCTCTCAAATTGTGCTTGACACATGCGCCCCGCCTGTATATCTTGTGCCGCGAGGTCAACGAATGGTTATCGCAACGGTTTCCCGGCATCATCACCACCATCACCCGATACTCGAGCCGGGCATCGGTGCGCGCGCTGTTTAGCCATCTATCTCCACAGCACAGATCACACCAACCCCCGGCCAAGGCCGGGGGTTTTTGTTTCTGTGTCTCTGTGTGAAAATTGTGGGCATCGTCTATGGATGAATACATGAAACCAAGCCAGGCAGAATCGATTAACACTCAGCGATCAGCATTCAGTCGCCTGTCATCTGGCTCTGGACGGTTTGTCTCGCCGTTTCATGCCCGTCATTATCACCACGTCCACTTCCCACCCGGGTGACGGTGAACGCGGCAAATCGTCCCACGTTTCCCTCACCCGGGCTCCTGTGCCCGGGTTTTTTATTCGAAGGAGCCGTCATGATCAACGATGACCGAATTCAACTGGCGTTGCCCAAGGGGCACATGTACGCAGCGGTGGAACAACTGCTGGGGGATGCCGGTCTGGCCGTACAGGGCAACGGGCGCAACTACCGCCCGGTCTGCGCCGACGACCGGTTTGAGCTGAAGATTCTCAAACCCCAGAATATCGTGCGGATGGTGGAACTCGGTTCCCACGACGTGGCCTTTGCCGGCTACGACTGGGTGGTGGAGCTGGGCGCGGCTGTCCGTGAACTGCTGGACACCGCGCTCGATCCGGTCTGCCTGGTGGCCGCGGCGCCGCAGGAACTGGCCAGGGATCCGGCGTTTTTCCACCGCCGGCTGCTGGTGGCTTCGGAGTATGAAACCATCACCCGGCGCTACCTGGATGGCCGCGGCGCCGATTATCTGTTCGTGCGCAGCTATGGGGCCACCGAGGTGTTTCCGCCTGAAGATGCCGACCTGATTGTGGACAACACCGCCTCCGGCCGGACGCTGCGCGAGAACGGTCTGGCCGTTGTAGACACCCTGCTGCGATCGTCCACCCGGCTCATCGCCAACCCAGCCGCTATGGACGGCCCCAAAGGGCGAACCATCGCGGAACTGGCCATGCTGGTACAAGCGGTCCTGGACGCCCGTTGCCGAGTCATGCTGGAGATGAACGTGGCCGGAGACCGTCTGCCCGCGGTGCTGGCCGTGCTCCCCTGCATGCGCAAGCCCACCATGTCCAGCTTGTCAGACGGGACCGGTTATGCCGTCAAGGCGGCCGTGCCCAAGTTTCAGGTCGTCCGGCTGATTCCGGAGCTAAAAGCAGCCGGGGCCACCGATATACTCGAGTACCCCTTCTCCAAGGTGGTGCTGTGATGGCCGGCCCGGTGATTCCCCAAATCCGGCCGGCCCTGCGCGGCATCACGCCCTATGCGGCTCCCACCGGACGCGGCCTGTACCGCCGCCTCGACGCCAACGAAGGGCCTCCTCCCGCACCCGGCCTGTTGCGCGAGTCGCTGATCGAGGCGGCGGCCCGATTGTCATATTATCCCGAGTACACCGAACTGCGGCGGCTGGCCGCTGCTCACTACGGCGCCCCGGCCGGCGGCATCATGCCGGTCTGCGGCGCCGATGAAGGTCTCCGGCTGGTGATCGGGGCGTTCGCCGGCCCCGGCGACCGGATGGTCTCGGTGCACCCCACATTCAGCATGTACGCCTTTTACGCACGGCTGTCCGGCGCCGCGGTCACCGCGGTGCCACTCGCTCCCGATTTCGAACTGAACCTGGATGCGGTTCTGGAAGCGGTCGGCGGGGCGGCGCTGGTCGTGCTGGCGTCACCGAACAATCCCACCGCCCGCCCCATCCGCCCCGGTGACCTGGCCTGTTTGCTCCAACTGGCACCGGAGCGCCCGATCCTCCTGGATGAGACCTACGCCGAATTCTGCGGCCAGAATTTCATCCCCTGGATCGAACGCTTCCCCAATCTGATCATCCTGCGCACGTTGAGCAAGGCGCGCGGCCTGCCGGGGTTGCGCTGTGGTTTCGTTATCGGCGATCCTGCGGTGGTCTTGTCATTGGATACCCTCCGCTCGCCCTACAACCTGACTGCCACGGCGGCCTGGGTCGGGTCCGCTATCCTGGCGGGCGACACGGATTTCCGGGAACGGCTCGCTGCGGCCACCACCGCCCGGGCCACACTTCAGCAGGAGCTGGCACGGCTGGGTGTTCCGGTCTGGCCGTCAGTCACCCACTTCTGCCTGATCTATCTGGGCGGCGCCGCCGGTCCGGCGGCATCCGCTCTGGCCGAGAAGGGAATCCTCGTCCGATCGCTGGGCGACGACCTGTCAGGATTCATCCGGGTCAGCGTTACCGGACCAGACGATACCGCGGCGTATCTGTCGGCGTTCACCCCGTGGCTGGCCCAACGCCGTCCGGAACCTATCCCCGCCGCCTGGAGGCTGCCATGAAATCAGACCGCATATCCATCAATCGCCAGACCCGAGAAACGTCGATCTCCGGATTCCTGACCGAGGATCCGTCCGTCCGCCGGATCGTCACCCCGATCCCGGTGTTCTCCCACTTTCTGGATCAACTGGCGTTCTACTCCGGGCTGGGCCTCGAGCTGGACGCTCGCGATCTGGAGCCGGCCGACGACCACCACGTGGTGGAAGACACGGCGTTGGCCGTCGGTGACGCCTTGAACACATGGTTCGGCGACCGCGTCGGGCGCCGGCGCTTCGGGCAGTGCTGGCTGCCCATGGACGACGCCTTGGCGCTGGCTGTCTTGGATATCGGTGGCCGCCCCGGGTTCTGGTTTCGCGGGCGCTTCCGGCGTGAAGCGGTCGGGGGTCTGGCGGTGGAGAACATCCTGCATTTCTTCCGCTCGTTTGCCCACACCGCCCGCTTCACTCTGCACTTGCGGGTCAGCGGACAAAACGTCCACCACATGGCCGAGGCGCTCTTCAAAGCCACCGGCCTGGCTCTTGAGGAAGCCCGGCAGCCCTGGGCTGGCTTGGCCCGGAGCACCAAGGGAGGCCTCCGATGATTGGCATTGTGGACTATGGCGCCGGAAACTTGCGGAGTCTGGAGCATGCGCTGGCTGCGCTGGGCTGGTCGTCGCGGCGGGTGTCGCGGCCCGGCGCGCTTCGGCGGTGTTCCCGGCTGGTGCTGCCGGGAGTGGGACACTTTGGCGCTGCGGCCGCCGCGTTGCACTCGAGCGGTCTGGCCGCCGCTTTGCGAGCCTGGGTCAGTTCCAACCACCCGTTGCTGGGGATCTGTCTGGGTCTGCAACTCCTGTTCGAGGCATCCGACGAGGCCCTCGGTACCACCGGGCTGGGCGTATGGCCGGGGAGGTGCCGGTCCTTCGACTCCGACTGTCTGAAGGTACCCCACATGGGATGGAGCCCTGTCCATATGACAACCGGACCAGAAATACCGGCGGCCTATTTTGTGCACTCCTATTTCGTCCCCACCGCCGCCGGTCCCACGCACTGGAACTGGCGGGGCTCGGCGCACTACGGCGTCGAGTTTCTTGCCGCCGGACAATCCGGCGCGGTGACCGGCTGCCAGTTTCACCCGGAAAAAAGCGGACCGCGGGGGCTGGATTTCCTGAAGGAGGTGCTGTCGTGGTGATGAGACGGATCATCCCCTGCCTGGATGTCATGGGCGGCCGGGTGGTTAAAGGCATCCAGTTCCAGGGGCTCCGCGACGGCGGCGACCCCGTGGAGCTGGCCCGGCGCTACTACGCCGACGGCGCTGACGAGCTGATTTTCCTCGACATCACCGCCGGCATCGAGGGCAGGAGAACCATACGGGACCTGGTGGAGCGGACCGCCCGGGCGGTGTTTGTGCCCCTGACGGTCGGCGGGGGTATCCGGTGCGTGGACGACGCCTGGCGGCTGCTGCGCTCCGGCTGTGACAAAGTGGCGGTCAACACGGCAGCGGTGCGGCGGCCGCAGCTCTTGTCGGAATTGGCGGACCGGTTCGGTCGCCAATGTGTGGTTCTGGCCGTGGACGCCCTGCGGACAGAGACCGGTTACCGGGTGGTGGTGGATGCCGGCCGGACAGTGACGGGGCTCGAGTTGTCCGAGTGGCTGCGACGGGGTCAGGCATTGGGCATCGGTGAGCTCCTGCTCACCGTCATCAACGCCGACGGCCGGCAGGAAGGATATGACCTGGCGGGACTCCGGCTGGCCAGTTCCGTTTGCCGGGTGCCCGTCATCGCTTCGGGCGGCATGGGCACCGCGGCGCACATGGTCGATGCGTTGGCCGCCGGCGCGGACGCGCTCCTGGCCGCTTCGGTGTTCCATTACGGCCGCTACACGGTCCGTTCGCTGAAGGCCGAATTGAACCGTCGCGGGGTGGAGGTGCGCCCATGCTGATTCCGAGCATCGACTTAATGGGCGGTCGGGCCGTCCAGCTCGTCGGGGGACGGGACAAGGTGCTGGAACGGGACGATGTCGAGGGGTTGGCCCGCCAATTCGGCATGTACGGCGAGATCGCCGTGGTCGACCTGGATGCGGCGCTAGGCCGCGGCGACAACAGCGAGCTGGTCCGGCGGCTGTGCCGCATCGCCCGCTGCCGTGTCGGCGGCGGCATCCGGGACGAGCAGCGCGCCGCCGAGTTGCTCCGCGCCGGAGCAACCCGGCTGATCATCGGCACGGCTGCGGATGAAGCGCTCCTGACCCGGTTGCCTCGCAACCGCATCCTGGTCGCCGTGGATCATGAGCGTGGGCGGGTGATGAGTCACGGCTGGCGTCAGGATGCCGGGGAAACGCCTGCCGCACGCATCCGTCGGCTGGCCCCTTTCTGCGGCGGCTTTCTGATCACAGCGATACACGACGAGGGCCGGATGAACAGCTTCGACATGGATGAAATTCGAGCATTGCGCCAGGTCGCCGATTGCCCGGTCACCTACGCCGGCGGCGTAACGGCAGCCGCCGAGGTGGCGGCGCTTGATCGGCTGGGTGTCGACGCCCAGGTGGGTATGGCCCTGTACACCGGCCGGCTGGACCCCGCCGAGGCGTTCCTGGCCTGTCTGGATTTCAACAAAGAAGGCGGGCGCCTGCCGTGCGTGGTCCAGGACGCCGCCGACCGGGTACTTATGGTCGCCTGGCAGACGCCGGACAGCCTGCGTGAAGCTTTTCGCACCGGACGCGGCGTGTATTTTTCGCGACGCCGCCAGGGGATATGGACCAAGGGTGAAACCAGCGGCCACATCCAGCGACTGGTCCGGGTGGTGCCTGACTGCGATCGGGACACCGTCATGTTCACGGTGGAACAGGAGGGTCCGGCGTGCCATACCGGATCCGCCGGCTGCTTCGGTTCGCTGGAGTTCACGCCGGCAGACCTGGAAGCGGTGCTGCGCCAGCGTGCCCGACATCCAGCCGACGACAGCTACACCTGCTGTTTGCTGCGAGATCGGGATCTGCTGGCGGCTAAATTGCGTGAAGAGATAGACGAGGTGATCGAGGCCACCGGCCGGATGGACGATCTGGTTTGGGAATGCGCTGATGTCCTCTATTTTTTACTGGTTCAGATGACGGCCTCTGGCATCGGTTTCGACCAGGTACTGAGCGAACTTGAGCGACGCAGGAGGTGATCGCATGATGAGAATGGTAGACGTGAAAGAAGCTTTGGAATGGGCCCGACAGCCTCGCCAGCCGGTTCCGCCGCCGGAGGTGGCGCAGATCCTGGACGAGATCCGTAACGGTGGCGACGATGCGGTGCGACGTTGGGCCGGCCGCCTCGACGGTCACACCGGTGACGACTTTGAAGTGCCACAAAAATCGGTGCAGGCCGCGCTCGACGGTTTGGACCGAGAGATCCGCGCCCAGCTTGAAGACGCTGCCCGAAGGATTCGGATCATGGCCGCCCGCCAGCGGGAGCTGTTCACGGACCTCTCGTTCGAGCTGGACGGCGTGGTCCTCGGCCACCGGGTGATGCCCGTAGCGCGCGTGGCCTGCTATGCGCCGGGGGGGCGATACCCGTTGCCCTCATCCGTGCTCATGGGCGTGATCCCGGCGCGCGAGGCCGGTGTGAAGGAGATCGCCGTGCTCAGTCCGCGCATCCTTCCTGTGACGCTGGCGGCCGCGGCGATCGCCGGCGCCGATCGGGTGTTCAACATCGGTGGCGTGCAGGGCGTGGCCGCCGCCGCCTGGGGTCTGGCCGGCCTGCCCCGGGTGGATCTGATTGTGGGACCCGGCAACCGGTTCGTCACGGCCGCCAAACAGGCGCTCTACGGCCAGGTGGGCATTGAATTCCCAGCCGGACCGTCGGAACTGCTCATCCTGGCCGATCGCACCGCAGACCCCGTGCTCCTTGCGGCCGACCTTCTGGCCCAGGCGGAGCATGATCCGGACGCACTGCCCGCTCTGGCCAGTCCGGATGGAGGCCTGCTGGAACGCGTGCGGCAGGAGCTGGTCGTCCAGCTCGAGACGCTGCCTGCCACCTCGCCCTCACGGGTCAGTGTGTCCAACGGCTTGCTGGTGCGGATATCCAACTGGACGGAAGCGGTGGAGTTGGCCGACCGGTTGGCGCCGGAGCATTTGGAACTCGCTGGACCCGAAGCGGAAGCACTGGCTGACCAGTTGAACAACTATGGCAGTTTGTTCATCGGCTCCCTGTCAGCAGAAGTTTTCGGCGACTACGGTTCGGGCACCAATCACATCCTGCCCACCAGCGGCGCCGCGCGTTTCACCGGCGGTGTCTGGGTCGGCACATTCCTGCGGGTACTCACGCGGCAGCGTGTTCGGGCCGATGGCCTGCCCGCGCTGGTGCGTCTGGCGGAAGGGCTTGCCCGGGCCGAAGGCCTGCCGGCCCATGCGGCGTCCGCCCGGCGGCGCACCGAACGGCGCGACACCGGCCACGGTCTGATTCACTGATCATCGAAGGCCGGCCGCGCGGCAGTTTTCCGCCAGCGATCTTTTGACTTGTCAGCGGGAGGAGACGCAGCGGCACTCGGCGGACACGCCGTCTGCCGAGACTTCAGCCCATACGTAACCGCCCCGTCCAAATGGCCCAGGATTCAGGACCCGGGTGTGTCCCAAGGTGTCTTCGCCGGCAGCCTCGTGGATGTGTCCGCATAGCAGCAGGTCGGGACTGTGCTCTTCGATCAGTCGACGGACCGACCGGCTGCCGGCGTGAAATCCAAGCCGGACGCGGTCGACGCGGGTGTCCCGCGGCGGCGTGTGACTGATCACCAGCCGGACAGCACACCCGCCGATGGCGCGGAGCGGAGCATTCAATCGACGGTAAAGCTCCTCTTCACTGAGCTCCGATGGGGTTCCGAAAGGTGTGGGTGTCGACGCGCCCATACCCGCGACGCCTACCTGACTCTCCAGCACCCGGTGGCTCCCGTGCAGAGAGACTCCCTCGCTCACCAGCAGATCCAGCACATCCGGATGGTCCACGTTTCCCGGCACGGCGAGAACTTGCGGATTGATCCGCCTAAACGCGTCCAACACGCGGGCGGCTTGGGCGGCATGGCCGAAATGCGTCAGGTCTCCCAGCAACAGCACCCAGTGTGCGGCTTCAATGGTTCCCGCCAGCTGCTCGAGATAATCCAGTCGCTCGTGGATGTCGCTGGCTGCGAATATGCTGAGATTATCCAACATTGCAGGCGCCTTCCGGTTTATGACCCACGATCCATATCATAACAGAGTTGTGCTTCCCCCTCCATCCGGCGGAATGGGACATCACTTTCAATTGCCGAACACTCCTGATTCCGTTATGTGTTTTAGACTACGAAATTGAAGCATATATAAAAAAGTATTTGCCATATACCTTAAAAGAAACTAAAATACTGCAAGATTCTAATCCCGTAATCGCTATTCAACTTTCGAGGATGTCTTATGTTGAAGAAAGTGCGTATTTTAATTGTGGATGACGACCCGGATGTCTGCGAGTATCTCCAGAAATTTCTTTCCAAAGACGGCTATGACGTCACCACGGTCGCCAACCCCGCCCAGGTGTTGGACGAACTGAAAAACAAGCCGTACCAGATCATCATTCTCGACCTGAAGATGCCCGGCATGTCCGGCGAAGAATTGTTGCGCCGCATTCGCGCCATCGACTCAGACATTTGCATCATCATCTACACCGGTTATCCCACAGTGGATTCCGCTGTCGATACCATGAAACAGCAGGTGTTCGACTATATTAAAAAGCCGTTCAACATCGACGATTTTCGCGCAGTGATCCGCAAAGCCATCGAGGAGCGCGGCTTGATCATCACCCCCGAAGCACGGCTGAACCAGGAGATCGGTAACAAAATCAGGACACTGCGTAAAAAGAAGAATCTGACGCTGAAGAAGCTGGCGAATCGTACCGGATTGTCCGTCAGCCTGATCTCCCAGATAGAACTGGCCAAGACCTCGGCGTCCGTATCCACACTATATAAAATCGCCTCGGCCCTTGGGATCAAGATCGGCTACTTTTTCAGCGATATCTGATCCTTCCGCAGGCGGGGCGCGCAGATTTTGCTGGTGGCTGTTGTGTGTCACGGATCGGTTTCCACCTCATCAGTCATTCCCTCGATTAAAAAATCGTTGTAAACTTTTTACAATCCACATACAATAGCTTTCGGTCCTCGTATGTCACAAGCAGCGTTTCCCATGAGCATTGACTTGCTCTGCGGCCTCCTGCACCGGTCGGCAGGTATTTCTATCTTTATTTTGGATAAAGATTTTCGAGTGATCTGGAAGAATTCCGAGGATGAGTGCCCGCTCCAGCACGTACCCCACGCTGAAGGCACCTACTGTTACCGGATGCTCCGTTCCAGGGATGGCCATTGCGTCCTCAGTTGCCCGCCGGTGTCCGGGGGTCCTGGCGCCTGCCAGCAGTATCACGAGCACGCTGACGATCGGGAAGCCGTCTTTCATGTGACAATTTCGGCCCGCCGGGATCAATCAGGCGACAACGCCGGATATCTGATAGTGCAGCAGGACATCACGCAATGGAAACAGCGTGATGAACAGCGCTATCAAGACGCCAACCGCCAGTATCTGCTCCATCTGGCGGGCGGATTCGCCCACGAGATCAACAATCCGCTGACGGTTGTCAGCGGCATGCTGCAGGAATACTCACAACTGAGCGATTTGGACGAGGAGCGCCGGCAGGACTTCCGGACAATGGTCAGGGCGTGTAATCGAATCCGGGAGTTCGTCAACCGCATCCGCGCGTTATCCGCTGAGGAATCCGAAGACGGCAGCGCCGCTGACGCCGCCACGATCTTCAACCGGGCCGCCGGGTATTTTCAGGAATTTTTTCGCATCAAGGATATTCACATCGCCTGGGACCTGCCGGACCGCTGGTCCAATCCGAGCATGAGCCCCGGCGTTCTGGCGAAGATCGTTTTCAACCTGCTGCACTATATCGCCGACTCCATCCGGCCCGGCGGGACGATCCGGATCGAGGTTCCCCCTCCCAATGACCATCCTTACCTGCAGGCGGTGTTTTCCAGTGACGAATTCATCAGCCTTCCGCACCAATTGAACAACATTTTTCTGTCCCCCGGACATCCCAGCGAGCTCGATGCCATCCACGCGCTTGGCCTCACCACGGTGCACAACCTGGTCAAAGGCCATCACGGAAACCTTCGCATCGAGCAGAAGGCGCCGCGCGGGATGGCTTTTTATCTTGAAATTCCCTTACGTTAGAAATGTGACCGGCTCGGTGGTCGGTTCGTAGGCGCTGAAATCCGGGATGTCCGGAAACGCGCTCAAATGAGAGATCTTGGTGAACGGGACGAACACCTGGGTTTTAGACAACTCCACCTCGCCCGTTCGCTTGTTGGTCAGCGGAAACTTGTCGTGCTCGAAAAAGATACCGTGCTCGTCGACGCCGGTCATTTTGACAAAGATCAGCCGGGTCGGACCGGGCGGTTCATAACCGGCGATCACCAGACTTTCCGTAAACCCGATATAGACATAGCTGCCGACGAGCTGTTGGAGCGTGAGGATGTCCATGTTGAGCCCTCCTGAGAACCGATTGTGTTTATTGTAATGGAGGGTGGACAACCCGCCAAGCACTTTAGAGTGAGGCCCGTCGGAATCCTTCCCCCATGATCTCGTACACCTCGCTCACCATCACGAACGCGTCGGGGTCGTGATCGCGAACGATACCCTTCAGACGGGGCAGCTCGCGTGGCCGGATCACGACGAGAATGATGGGCCGGTCTTCGCCGGAATAGGCGCCGACGCCGTTGAGCAGGGTGGCGCCTCGCCCCATCACCCGGATGATATCGTCGGCGATCTCACGGTATTTCCGGCTGATGATGAGGAACTTCTTCCCTTGGTTCATACCCTGGATCAGGAAGTCGATGGTCTTGGAGTTGACAAATATGGCGATGATGGCGAACATGGCCATCTCCGCTCCGAACACGAATCCCGCTCCCACCGTGACCAGGGCGTCGATCATCATGAGGCTGCGCCCGATTGGAATTTCGGTGTATTTGTTGAGGATGCGGGCGAGGATATCGGTCCCGCCAGTGGAGGAATTTTTCAAAAAAACCAGCGCCATCCCCGCGCCGGTCAGGATGTCGCCGAAGATTGTGGCAAGCAGGACGTTCTGGGTGATGCCCCGCTCGGCCAGATCGGGTCCCGCACCCAGCAAGGGCGCCACAAGATAGATCCCGTCCACCATCAACGACAGCGCCACGGTGGCGACGGCCGAGCGCAGCCCGAACTCCCGTCCGAGGGTCATCAGGGCGACCAGAAAAAGCAGGCCGTTAAACCCCAGCATGGACAAGCCCACTGGAACACCCAGCAGGTGAAACAGAATCGTGGAGATCCCGCTGACGCCTCCGGCGGTGATCCGGTTCGGAATCAGAAACAGGTCCAGACCCAAGGCCACTAAAAAACAGCCAAAGATGATCGCCGCGTAATCCACGACCGGCTGCATCCGCCCCAGTTTGATCAGTTTTTTCGCTACCATGACAACATCCCCCGCCGAAATGAGGGCCGGATTATATCATCGGCCGTCCCAATTGCAAGTTCGTCCGGAACCCCGTGTTAGAATAGTTGCATGGCGGCCCGCTTCTTCATCGGTCCGGCCGGCTGGAGCTACGCCGATTGGGCTGGAACCGTTTACCCGCCGGAGATTATCCGGCGCCGGCAGCAGCTTCCCTGGCTCGCCCGTCAATTCGATCTGGTGGAGATCAACACCAGTTTTTACCGCATCCCGTCACCAGCAATGACAGAACGTTGGCTGCGCGCCGTGAGCGACCGTCCGGCATTCCGTTTCACCGTGAAACTGTTCCAGGGCATCACTCATGCGCAGCGACTGGATCCGGCCGTCGTGGCTGACTGCCGCAACGCCATCGCGCCGTTGCACAACGAGGGCCGCCTGGGCGGATTGCTCCTCCAATTTCCCTGGTCTTTTCACTGCGGGCGCCGGGAAAAGATCTTTCTGCGCCGAGTCCTGGACGCCTTTGAGGGATTCCCGCTGGCGGTGGAAGTCCGCCACGGAAGCTGGAACCAGGACGCTTTCTTCGATTATTTGCATTCCCGCGCAGTCATGTTTTGCAACATCGACCAGCCGATCATCGGCGATTCGTTGGAATTGACCGCCCGCGTTACTGCCCCCAGTGCTTACCTCCGCCTGCATGGCCGAAACCAGGCGGATTGGTTCCGCCCCGATGCCGGTGTCGCTCAGCGCTATAACTATTTGTATAGCGAGGTCGAAATTGCCGCGCTGGCCGCAATAGCGGAGGCTTTGGGGCGCGAGGCGGACCATGTCTATATTGTGACGAACAACCACTATCGGGGCAAGGCGGTCGTGAACGCGCTCCAACTCAGCCGTCGATTGATTTCCGGATTTTCGCCCGCCTGGGAGCCGGACCTGGGGACAATTCCTTAAAACTTTTCACCCGCTGCCACCGTCTAATAGCTTGTGAAATTCCTGATTGTTCTGGCACACTTATTCCGTTCCACCGTCATCGGCCTGCTGCCGGTGTGGTTCTGGCTCGCCCCCGTTTCGGCTCAGGGCGAGACGCGGGAGTTGATCCCGGCGGTGACGCGCGAGGCCAGTTTGCCGATGCTGGCCATCAAAGCCGATTTTCACCTGGGTAAAACCTGGAACGAGAGCCTGCAGCCTTTTCCCGCGCTGGAGAAGCGGATCCTGGTGGTTAACCTGACTGTGACCAACACCGGCACCTTGCCGCAAAGTCTCTACCTCGACGAGGTTTGGCTGCATCTGAAAGGGGAAGACCAGCGGGTCAGCCGCGTGCACGCGGAAGAACTCGGCCCGCAGGTTTACATTTCTCCCCAGCAGATTTTCCCCGATTCTGATCCCGGCCGGAGTTCACGGGTCCAAACGGCCACCCCCGGGCCGGTGTACCGGGACGGCCAGGTGGTGGTGAATCCGACTCACTCCTCGGGCGTGATGGTGGATCTCGGCGGCACCAAGGATAAAACATCCCCAACCAGCCTGCAGAAATTCGTTCTGGCATTGTTCGGAAAAGAATTCAGCGCCTCCTACCTGAAACCGGGCCAGACCGCCAATGGCCTGTTGTATTTTTACCTGCCGTGGGAGATGGATTCGTTCGACGGGATCACGTTTCACCTGGACGAAATACTGGGAGGAACCGAACAGCTTCAGCTGGAAATCGCCGCGCCCCCCGCCCCCTGACAATCCGGCTCCGTCCGCTTCCCGCCAAGTGGCGCTTCCGCGTCAGAGAAAGATGCCTTGCTATATCCCGGTCCCTTCTGATATAAAAAAAACAGCATGCGGATGCACCTTTTCGCCAGAACGGAAATCCAATCTCCCAATCGAGGATCTCGGGAGACCATGCGGTCTCTGCCGCCCGATCCAGCCATCTGAACATCAAGCGCCTGCCCCGTGGGGCGTCCGATAAGGAGTCGATGATGAAACGAACAGTGTTCTTCGTTTGCCTATTGTCGCTCGGTCTGCTCGCGACCGGCCTGGCAATAACGCCCCAGGAGCTGGTTCAGCGACATCGGCAGGCGCTGTCGGCGAATCAGGAACTCCTCTTCAATCTGTCCACCATCCGGATGGTGGGGCAACTCGAGAGATACGGCCTGCAGGGCGATGTCGGTGTTTTTGTCTCCTTTCCCGACCGGTTCGCCGTTGCCCACGAGTTCCCCTTGTTCTCGGAACGCTGGGTTGCCCGCGGCAAGGATGTGGAATTGCTTGAGATGACCGGCTGGCATCGCACTGCCGCCAGAGGTGACCTGTTTCACCTGCGTGCTCTCCAGTTCATTCTCGGTTATCAGTACCTGAATCCTGGCGTCGCTCTGCCCACCGACCTCCGTGAGGCCGAAGGCGAAGTGGGTGCCACATTGCTCACTACCGAAGGGGTTCCGATCCGGGTGGTTTACGACACCGCCACTTTTCTCATTCGCAGCTTCGCCTTCACCGGATCTGACGGGCTGGGTGTGGTCATGCAGATCGAATCGTACCGTCAATGGGATGGCGTGCAACTACCCGGTCGGCTGCGCGAGGAGTCGATCAATCCGGCGACTTACACGTTCACCCAGTGTGAGGTCAACCGGGGTGTGGACGGCTCGTTCTTCAACATCCCGCCGGCTCCACCGGACAGTAATCTACCCGAGCGGTCATCGGTCCGGCTTCCTCTTCAGCGCTATTTCGGCCTGCCACTGATCAAGTGCTGGATTGGCAACTCGCCGGCCCTCACGTTCCTGATTGACACCGCCCTGCCGTTCTCGGTCATCGACCGCAGCATCGCCACCCAATTGGGCTTCACCCCCCAGGGCCGTCGCGTCGCTGCCGTCCGGTATCCGCTCGGTGATCTGGCGTTCGTGCGCCTGCCCACTGTGTTGCTGCGCGAGGTCGAATACCGCAACAAGCTGTTTCTGGCCGCCAACATGATCCCCGCCAGCACCAACATCCAGCTGCCCGTCCACGGCATCCTCGGGGCCGACTTCTTCCACCAGCAAATCATCAATCTGGACTTGACCACCGAATCGTTCCGGATCACCTCTACTCGAGGCTTTAATCCGGAGCAGCAATGGGCGCGGGCGCCGCTTCTCACCACCGGCGGCACGCTGGCCGTGATCGCCACCCTCAACGGGGTGGAAACGGCCATGGAGCTGTCCACATCCAGCGGCGAGTCCGTCGGCTTCAGCGCCGCCAGCGAAACCGCGCGGGGACTCCTCCGCCGTCAGGGTCCGTCGGCTGAGGTCTTCTCCGTTGGTTTGGGCTTCGGCTTCCCGGGGACGGTTATGCCCCTCGGTGCACTGAGCCTGGGTGGCCATACGGTCGAGGCGCCACTCGCCCATCTGGTCCAGTTTCCCGATACCTATCCCGGCGGTCGCCGTCAGATTGGCTGGTTGGGTAGTGGTCTGCTACGGCGTTTCTCCGTCCATCTCGACATTCCCGGCCAAACGGCTTACTTCGAGCCTACCACCGCTTCCCGCGAGGCGGATACCTTCAATGCCGCCGGATTGTATCCGGTTAGATCGGGCGGCAAGCTGGTGGTGCAACGGGTGGTGCCGGGCTTGCCGGCAGCGAATGCCGGGATCGAACCCGGAGATGTCATTCTCCAACTGATGGGATACCCCGGCGAGCAGATCGTGTTCGATCGGGTTTACGGGTTTCTGAACATTCTGCCGGGTCAGAGCGTCTCGCTCCAGGTCCAGAAAGGCGACGGCAGTGTCCTGGATCTGCAGCTCCGGAACGCGAGCGCGTTTTAGAACCGCCCCGGGCCAAAAGCACTCAAGAAACTCTGCCCTGCCGGCAGGGTGAAGCCAAAGTTTTCGGCAATGGTCTGACCCACATCGGCCAGGCTGGAGCGCAGCCCGATATCTGCGCCGCGCGTCAGGTCGGGGGACCACCCCAGCAGGGGCACGTACTCCCGGCTGTGATCCGTGGATGTCGTGGTCGGATCGCAGCCGTGATCCGCTGTCAGCAGCAGACAATCACCGGGCCCCATGGCGGCCAGCCATCCCGGCAGGGCGTGATCCAACTCCTCCAAGGCGGCCGCATATCCGGCGGCATCGTTCCGGTGGCCGTACAGCATGTCAAAATCCACCAGATTGGTCAGGATAACCTCCCCGCCGCCCGATGCGATCATCTCGTGCGTGATCCGGATTCCATCGGCGTTGGTCTTCGTCTTGATCTCCTGCCCCGTGTGACGCCAAGCGAAGATTGACGCTATCTTGCCTATAGAAATGAGCGCTCGCCCCGCCTTCGACAATTCGCTCAACAGGTTGGGTTCGGGCGGAGGAACCGCGAAATCCTTCCGGTTTGTGGTCCGGGTGAAGGCCCCCGGCTCGCCGATGAACGGACGGGCGATCACCCGCGCGACCCCGTGTTTACCCTGGAGCAATTCCCGGGCGGCGAGGCACATGCTATACAGTTGTTCCAGCGGGATGACGGCTTCGTGGGCCGCCAGTTGAAACACGCTGTCCGCCGACGTGTACAGGATCGGGTTGCCGGTACGGACGTGCTCAGCCCCCAGTTTTTGGATGATCTCGGTGCCCGATGCCGGGTAGTTGCCCAACACCCGCCGGCTCACCCGTTCTTCAAACGCACCGACCACCTCAGGCGGAAAGCCGTCGGGATAGGTGGGAAACGGTTGTTCGGTTATGATGCCCGCCATCTCCCAGTGACCCACCGTCGTGTCCTTGCCCTGTGAGGCGGTGGCCGCCTTGCCATGGAGCGCCGTGGTGTCGGTCCGGCGGGGGTGGCCCGCCAACGGCGCGATGTTGCCCAACCCCAGGCGATGCAGGTTCGGCAGGTATACACCGGTGGCCGCCAGGGTGTGGCCGATGGTGTCCGAACCGGCGTCGCCCCATCGGTCGGCGTCGGGCATCGCGCCGATGCCCGCGGAATCGGCCACGATCAGAATCATGCGTCGGAATCTCATGGCTGTCCGTCCGTGATGCGCTGGATTTCCCCGCGATGACCGGCCGCCAGGCGAGCGAGCCGCTTCGGATCAAGGGTCAGCAGCCGGCGGTCCTTCATCAGCCACCGTCCGGCCACCATGGTACCGGTGACCGCCTCGCCGTGGGCGACGTAAACCAGGTGGGAATAGATATTGTGCACCGGTTCGTACAACGGGCCGCTCAGGTCCAGAACGATCAGGTCCGCCTGCTTGCCGGGCTCCAGGGATCCGATCTGTTTGTCCGCTCCGATCGCCGCCGCCCCCTCGATGGTCGCCATCCGGACGACGTCTCGCGCCGGCATGACCGTCGGATCGTTGTCTCTCAGTTTGTGAATCTTCGCTGCCAGATCCATCGCCGCGAACAGGTCCAGCCGGTTGTTGCTGGCGGCGCCATCGGTGCCAAGACCGACGGGGATGCCGCGCCGGCGGATCTCGGGGATCGGGGCGATCCCTGACGCCAGTTTCAAATTACTGTCGGGATTGTGCGCCACCGCCGTCCCGCTGCTCTGGAGAAGATCCAGATCAGCCGGGGTGAGTTGCACGCAATGGGCGGCCAGCCGGCCCTTTCCCAACAAGCCCAGTCGCGCGACATGCTCCACCGGGCTCGCACCGTAACGCTTTCGTACGTCGGCCACCTCGTTAGCGCTCTCTGCCAGATGGTACGTCATCGGCGAGTCGAACCGCACGGCCAGTTCGTCGGCCAGACGAAGCGTTTCCGGCGAGCAGGTATAGCAGGAGTGGGGTGCGGGGATCACCCGGACCAGCGGGTCGGCCTGCCAGCGTCGCATCGTCGCCTCCGTGTACTGAAGCGCCTCGGCGGGCGTGGTAAAGTCGGGCGCCTTGAAATCGATGATGGTCTGGCCCAGCCAGCCGCGCAGGCCGGCTTCGCGGACCGCCCGCGCGACGTCATTCTCAAAATAATACATGTCGACGACGGTGGTCGTCCCGCGGCTGATCATTTCGGCGCAGCCGAGCAGGCTCGCCTCATATACGAAGCGCGCGTTGACCAGCTTGGCCTCAAGCGGAAAGATGTACCGGCGGAGCCAGGCCATCAGCTCCATGTCGTCCGCCACACCCCGCATGGGATTCATGGCGATGTGCGCGTGCAGATTGACCAGCCCGGGCAGAATCCACCGGTTGCCCAACCGCTCCGTCCGGCGAGCCCGCACCTGCCGTCGGACCGTCTCCAGCTCCCCGACCGCGACAATGGTGTTGCCGCGGATCGCAATGGCGCCGGGTTCCCAGACGGCCATTTCCGGGTTCATGGTCACGACATGGTCCGCTACGATCAGCAGGTCGACCGCCTGCTGGTCAGCCGCCCGCAAACCGGGTGCACCAGCCAACAGGGAGGCAACGACAATCAGAACAACCCATAAGCTTGGTCGGAGGTTCATGATGCTGTGCGTCCTTTCCGCCAAAACGTGCGTTCACCGAACCCTTATTGTATCGTGAACGGGTCGTTCCGTCGCCCTCGGAGAAAAAATTTTCCATTCACTCGCCGCTTGTGTTACATTGAGGTCCGGTGAAGGGGTGTTCCAATGAAAGACCGCAAGGCTGTCCTGGCGGCGAAAATCCTTGAAGTCATCCAGAAGGCGATGGCAAAGTCCGCCGAAGTGCGGATCATCTTCAGTCATGGCGATTCCTGGAAAAGCATCGACATCAGCGGTGAGGAGATCCTCCACATTGACAGCACCGAGATCACTGAAAAGTACGGCGCCTTGCTGTTGATGAACAAGTTAATTGCGCCGTCTGATCTCAAGAAAGCCACGGCGAGCGACGCCAAGCCCTGGCAGATGGACGACGCGCTCATCGCCGAGCTCAAGCTAGACGCCAACCAGGTGCGCAAGGTTTTTTCACTGCAGCTCTCCCGACTGATCCACGCGCTGCTAGAATGGCCGGCGCTCAGTTTTAAAATTAGCACCCGCGATGCCGGCAGCCGACCCTGCGGCAAAAAACCGTTACCCCTCGCCGAACTAAAACTGCACCTGCTCCGACTCGCGCCACCGGAAGACCAGATCCGGGAAATCCGGGAGAAGAAAGACCGTCTGTTCGTGCTGGATTCCAGCAAGATGAGCGTTCTTCGCCATCTGCCCCTCAATGCCCGGGAAGGTAATATTCTGAGCCGGATCAAGGGTCGTCTCACCCCTGAATCGATCGCCCGGGAAGGCCAGCTGCCGCCGGAGCAGGTGTTTGAACTGGTCGCTATCTTCCGAGCCCTGGGCTTCATCGAGGAAGACGGCCACTTGCCGGCGGTGCCGCCGGCGCCTGCGCCGCCATCCCAGCCGGCCGAGGTGCCGGTAAACGAAAATGATATTTTGGCCATCCTGAAGGAGATTCGTGAGTACCGCGAGGAGCTGGACAACAAGGATTACTACGAAATCTTCAGCATGACCCGGGATGATTTCACCGCATCGCGACTTAAAACCAACTACTACGCACTCGCCAAGAAGTACCACCCGGATAAGTACCGAAAATTCGGGTCCGACGACATCAATCGCATTCTGGAAGACGTGCTCAATCTGTTCAACACCGCCTACGATGTTCTCAAGGATCCGCAGCGAAAGCAGAATTACGACACCGAATGCAACACGTCCGAGTTGAAGCCGACCGTTGCTTCGATGGCCAAGGCCGGCCCCCGACCGCAGGAGATGGACCAGATTGCGCTCGACAACTTCCACCAGGGCCGGAACCTGATTCAGTTGCAGAAGTATGCGGAAGCCATCTCGTTCCTGCGACGCTCGGTTCAGATCAAACCTGACAACGCCGAGTACAATGCCTACCTGGGATACGCCATGTCGAAGGTGCCCCAGTTCCGCAAAGAAGCGGAAAAGCACTTCCTCCGTTCGATTGAGATCAACCCGATGAACGTCAACACCTACCTCCACCTCGGCCGGCTTTACAAAGAAGCGCATCTGGCCAACAAGGCGGTGGCCGCCTTCCAGGAGGCGCTGCGCTGGGATCCGGAGAACAAGGTGGCGCTGCAGGAAATCGACGAGATCACGGGTGTGCGCAAATCCCGGGGCGGCCTTTTCGGCGGCTTGTTCAAAAAGTAATTTCCGCCGGCACAACATATTGAACATATCATGATGACAACCGCGTTTCTGGCTGGATGGCAGTGCGCGAGGCGATGCATCGTAGAAGCAGTCACCGGCTTCTTTCACATGAACAGCCTCCGAATTTCGGCCTTCTCCGGAATCCAGACATTATGAAAAAAAGTTAACGAAAATAAAAAAAATCTTTTTCCCCATGCCATTTTTTTCTTGAACTGCAAGGGTTTTTGATCTATTTATGAATCCGTCAAGGGGGCAAACCCTTATCAGACGGGCACCATGACAGAAAAACAACTGAAGATCTTGATCGTTGACGACGAACCCGAGGTCACCCGGTCCATCGCCGCCTATCTCGAACGGATCGGCTACGCACCACGCGGCCTGAACGACCCCGATCAGTTCATGGACGCCTTTCTCGAGTTCAAACCGGACCTGATTATTCTGGACATCATTATGCCGAAAGTGGACGGAGTAGAATTATGCCGATCCGTCCGCCGGCTGCCGTTGTATTGCCCCATCATCATGCTGACATCCAAAGGCGACGTCGTTGACAAAATCGTCGGCCTTGAGGTCGGCGCCGACGACTATGTCCCCAAGCCGTTCAGCCTGCGCGAACTCGAAGCCAGAATCAAGGCCGTCCTCCGCCGGCAGATCCTTCAAGCCAAGGCGCTGGACAGTGCCGCAGCAGCCAACCTGCTGCAGCATGGCAACATCACCATGGATCTCAAGAACCGGATTCTGAAGATCGGCAAAAAGAAAATAGAGCTCACACCGAAAGAGTTTGAGCTGATGCGGCTCTTCTTGTCCAATCCCGGACGCGCGTTCAGCCGAGAGGAGCTGCTGGAGAAGGTGTGGGGCGATAACTACCGTGGGTATCACCGGACGATCGATTCCCACATCAACCGTTTGCGCGCCAAAGTCGAATCCAATCCCGAACACCCGGAGATCGTCGTCACCGTGTGGGGCGTTGGATACAAGTTTAACGAGGATTATCAACCCAAAACCTAACCTTTAGGAGGTAGTATGAACAAAGCAGATCTGATCAAGAAGATGTCGAACGACGCGGACATCACCCAGACCCAGGCGACCAAGGCCTTCAACTCGATCATCGAGGGTGTCGCCAAGGAACTGTCCAAGAACCGCCGGGTGACCATCGTCGGCTTCGGCACCTTCTCTGTCAGCCACCGGAAAGCCCGCATCGGCCGCAACCCCAAGACCGGCGCGCCCCTGAAGATCGCTGCCCGCAAGGTCCCGAAGTTCACGCCGGGCAAGGCGCTGAAAGATCGCTTCTAGTTCATCCCAGAACAGAAAAAAACGGGGTCAGGCACAAGTGCCTGACCTTTTTTTTGGTCTGCAGAACGGCTCCCCGCAGGGGCTTTCTTCTCATTGCGGAATAACGAGGATTGGTTGGCCCCGGCCGCGCCAGGGTGTCACCGCGCGGGTAGGGTTAAATCGACATCGGCATGACAATGTACTTGTAGGCGTAGTCCAGGTCGCCGGCCGGCCGGAACATACCGGCGATATTTTCGTCGGTAAATTCAAAACTGACCTGCGGCGTCTCCACTACATTCAAGAACTCCAGAAGATATTGAGAGTTGAAACCCAACTCCACCGGATCCCCCTGGTATTCCACCTCGAGCACCTCTTCGGCTTCGCCCTTGTTGACGTCCTCGGAACGCAGCAGGATTCGTCCGTTTTCCATCCGGAAGATGATCCGCTTCGATACTTCATCGGCGAGCACGTTGAGACGATTGATTACCGCTCGCAACTCGTTTGTTTTCAATACAAACCGATGATGCAAACTGCGTGGGATGACCATCTCATAGTTCGGAAACTGTCCCGCCAGCAGCCGCGAGACCAGAAGCCGGTTCTCGATGCGGAAGAAGAGATTGTTTTCATTGTGGGCAAACTGCACCGTCAGCTGCTCTTTCGACAGCATCCGTGACAATTCCAACACGGTCTTCTTTGGAATCAGAATCCGGATGTCTGTTTCCAGGTTTTCCAGAACCTTCTGCGCCTCCACGTATGCCATCCGGTGGCCGTCGGTGGACACCATTTTCAAATAATTATTATTCATAAGCAGCAGCAGCCCGTTCAGCGCAAAGCGCGACTGCTCCTGTGTCGTTGAGAAGATGGTCATCTGGACCATCCGCCGCAGGATATCACCCGGTATATCGAGAAACTCCCCTTGAAACATTGAAATGATGGGAAACGTGTCCACCGGCAAGCAGACCATGCGCGACTTGGAGCGGCCATGACTGATGATAACCCGTTCCGAATCCTCACTAAAAATCTCAATCTCAGCTGATTCCGGCATAAACCGGATGATGTCAGTCAGTTCCCGGGCCGGCATCGCCAGCGCGCCTTCTTCCTCGACCGCTGCCGGACAGTTAGACTTGATGCTGACCGTCAGGTCACTGCCGGCCAGTGTCAGACTCTGTGACTCTGCGCGGGGCTCCACCAGGACATGAGCGAGGATCGGCATCTTTGAGCTCTTTTCCACGATGGGCGTGATGTAGCTCAGTTCGGTCAGAATGTCCTGTCGCTTGACTTTGAATCTCATCGGCAACTCCTGTCCTATTTCCTGATCAATCGTAAGATATATAACGGTTGGACCAGTAGTAGTAATAGTGCCTGTGGAAAGTGATGATAATCAACGGAATGATTGTAACATGAACCAGTTGTTTTGTTGAAAAAAATGTTCAGGAACGATCGCCGAGCTGTGAATAAAAGTGAATTGAAGCGGACGAAAATGTTTTTCAAAGAAAAGTCACATGCTTTTCCACAGGCTGGTTGTGAAAATGTGGAAAACTCAGTCAAGTAGAGCACGAAGCCGGTTCAGCGTGGCGCGGAGTTCAGGGTCCTTCTCTTTTCGCTGATCGATCTTCTCGATGGCGTAGAGGACGGTCGTATGGTGTTTGCCGCCGAATTCTTTGCCGATTCGGGGTAGAGAATAATCCGTGTGCCGCTTGCAGAGGAACATGGCAATCTGGCGGGGTTCGGCGATCGCACGCGAGTTGTTTTTGGAAATCAGGTCGGACACCTTGATTTTAAAAAACTCGGCCACCACCTTCTGGACTCGATTGATGGTGACGATTCGCTGCTCCGGCGACTTGATGTTGGTCAGAATCCGCTTGGCCAGGGTGAGATCCAGCTTCTCACCGGTCAGTGAAGAGTAAGCGATGAGACGGATCAGCGAACCCTCCAGCTCGCGGATGTTCGATTTGATGTTTGAGGCAATGTAATAAATTACGTCGTCGGGGATGGGTACGCCCTCGATCTCCGCCTTCTTGCGGAGAATGGCGATTTTGGTTTCCAGTTCCGGCGGCTGGATGTCGGCGATCAAGCCCCACTCGAATCGTGAGTGCAGCCGCTCTTCGATGTTGGGGATCTCTTTGGGCGGACAATCGCTGCTGATGACAATCTGCTTCTGGGAATCGTACAGGGCGTTGAAGGTGTGGAAAAACTCCTCCTGTGTCCGGTCCTTGCCGGACAGGAATTGAATGTCATCCACCAGCAGGACGTCGATGTTCCGGTACCGTTCGCGAAACAACAGCATCTTGTCGTAACGGATACAATTGATCAGCTCATTCATGAACCGCTCGGAGGACATGTAGACCAACTTGGCCTGGGGTCGTTTCAGCAGGATATAGTGGCCGATCGCGTGCATCAGGTGCGTCTTGCCCAACCCGACACCGCCATAGATGTACAGCGGGTTGTAGGCCGTGGACGGCTGTTCCGCCACAGCCATCGCGGCGGCGTGGGCGAACTGGTTGCTGGAGCCGACGACAAACGAATCGAAGCGATATTTGGGATTCAACCGCACCTGACCCAGCAGCGCCTGCGCCTGTTCGCCCGTGGCCAACGTCTTCTCCGGGCGCAGATAGCCGTTGGTTGTCGTGTCGTTGTCCACCAGGAATCGGATGCGGTAGCCGTCGAGATCCAGTGACTGCTGGATGCTCTGGAGCAGGTCGGAAAAATTCTCCGTGATCCATTCCTTGTAGTATTTGTTCGGGACGCGGACGACGATCTCGTCGGCGGTTATCTGGGCGGCTTCCGTGGATTCGAACCAGGTTTTGTAGCACTCGGACGAAACTTCGCCCTTGACCTTCTGAAGAATCTGCTTCCACTGATTCATGCGGTGTCCCTTCAGACCGAAAAACCCCTCGTCCAACTCCACGTGGCCGGCATGGACTATTTGTTACGGACGATACGATGAACAGCCGAGGTGCCCTATTTAAGCACAGTCACCGGCACCGATCAAATGAAAAAAGCGTCTACTTTTTCTTCTGAACGACGGTCAGGACGTGACAGGGCGCTTTGTGAATCACGGCCTCTTCGATGGAGGTGAAGAACAGGCGGGCGAACACGCTCTGGGACGAGTTGCCCAGGATGATCAGGTCGATGCCGTGTTTTTTCGTGAATCGCACGATCTCCTCAACGGGATCGCCTGCGGCCGTGTGGTAAGAAGCCGAGACCGATGAGAGAAACTCCGCCGGGACAAATTCTAAAATCCGCTCGCGCAATTCGTCACTGGTGTGCCGGGGCGTGTGCAGGGAGCCCGCCACCAGGCTCGGCGCGCCGGCCAGCGGATCGTCGACATGCAGAAAGCAGACCGTCGCCTTGAACAAGGAGGCGAACTGAACGGCGGTGCGGGCGACGTCGTCGATCAGGTCGTCGAATTCTACCGGCGCCAGGATCTTGTGGATTTGCAGCATGGCGTTCTCCCCAACAGGTGGCTTGGACTGTATTATACCCGCTGGGTTCGCTGGAATGAAAGAGGCCGTCCGGGCAATCTTCTCCGACACCAGTTAGGAGACCCGACGTGTGGTCGCCGGCGGGTCGGCGTTCGACGACGGCTCAGGATGAACAGGAGACACCAAGGGCGGACCAGGTGGAGTCGGCGACCGTTTCCCATCCCCGGTTGGCGAGGGGACTCGCCGGACTCGGGTGCGGCAGGCAGCCCAGGCGGATGGAGAAACCGGTCAGCGCCGCCGCGGAGCGGTGAGCCGCAAAGCGGCCGATGCCGATTACCCACCGCGGCCGCAACCAGGCGACAGTCGCGCGCAACGCCTCGTCGCAGGCGGACAGCAGCGGCGCCCGGTCGCCCACCGGCAGCTTGTCTGGTGTCAAATTGGCCCCAGTGACGCCGAAGAACGCCAGGGGGCAATAATTGGCGACAAAACCGTGCCGGAAGAATGCTGCCGGAGTCGTCCAGCGCCCTTGGATCCATTTCCAGAGGCGGCGGCCGCTCACCTCGCTGCGCCTGCAGGCGAAACCGAGCACGGGCCGGCGGGGATGGTGTTGGGCCGGCTGCCCCACAACAGTTTCGATGCCCAGCCAGTCGCGGACGACAGACACTTCGCCGAACGGGATCCCGGTCTGAACCATGCCCCAAGGACCCGGGTTCATGCCCAAGAGAAGAAACTCCTTGTCGGCGGATCCGTACCGATCGACGTAGGCGGCGTATGACGGGCGGGCATACTCCAGTGGATTGTACACACAGCTCACCGGAAGGCCGAAGCGCATACCATCAAGCTGGCGGGTCAGGCCATCGGCGATGGCCAGGAGCGGGTGGATCATGCCGCCCAGTCTAGCACAGAACGGAAATCCTCATTTACTTTCCAGGATCAAGTGCTTATAATGCCGCGCTTAACGAGAACCGTCAGGAGAGTCTCCCCGTGGACAAGCCGTTCAGTGTAAAGGATTCCGTCAATCTGCCGCGGACAGATTTCAAGATGCAGGCCAACCTGGTGCAGAACGAGCCGAAGATGCTCCGTTTCTGGGAGTCCATCGGCCTGTATGAGAAAATCCTGCGGAAGAACGAAGGGCGGCCCGCTTACATTCTGCATGACGGCCCCCCGTACGCCAACGGGAACATCCACCTGGGCACTGCGCTGAACAAAGTTCTTAAGGATTTTGTCGTCAAGTACAAGTCCATGAAGGGTTTCTTCAGCCCCTACATTCCCGGGTGGGATTGTCATGGCCTTCCCATCGAGAAACGGATGGAGACGGAGCTGGGGTTCGGCAGCAAGCAGATGGACATCCTGGAGTTCCGGCAGCACTGCCGCCGCTACGCCGAGAAATACGTGGGCATCCAGCGGGAGCAGTTCAAGCGGCTGGGGGTGTTCGGCGATTGGGCCAACCCGTACTTGACGATGAGCTACTCGTATGAGTCGACCATCGCCCGCGTCTTTGGCGACTTCGTGCGTATGGGTAACGTCTACCGTGGCGCCAAGCCGGTGTTCTGGTGCATCTCCTGCCAGACGGCCCTGGCCGAGGCCGAGGTGGAATACAGCGACCATGAAAGCCCGTCGGTCTACGTTAAATTTCCTGCCAAGTCGGACTTTGGCCGGGCGATCCCGGAAGTGGTCGGCAAACCGCTCAGCGTGGTGATCTGGACCACGACTCCGTGGACATTGCCGGCGAATCTGGCCATCGCCCTGCACCCGGACTACGACTATGCGGCCGTCGAAGTCGATGGCGAGATTTTGCTGGTGGCGGAAGGCCTGCTCACCAGCTTCCTGCGGGACTGCGGCCTGGGCCAGGGCGCGGTGCTGGCCCGGGTCAAGGGCGCGGTACTCGAAGGCCAGGTCTGCCGCCACCCATTCATCGACCGCGACTCCGTGCTGGTCCTGGCCGACTATGTCACCCTGGAACAGGGAACCGGCTGCGTCCACACCGCCCCGGGGCACGGGCAGGAGGACTATGTCACGGGCCAGCGGTATGGCCTGCCGGTGCTGTGCCCGGTGGACAACGAGGGCCGGTTCACCGACGAGGTGCCCAATTGGAACGGGATGGTGGTTTTCGAAGCCAATGAACCCATTGTCGAACACATGCAGCGGACCGGGTCGTTGATTCGGGCGGCGGCAATCAGCCACAGCTATCCCCATTGCTGGCGTTGCCACAAGCCCATCGTCTTCCGTTCCACCAAGCAGTGGTTCATCGCGCTGGACCAGAACAACCTGCGCGCCAGGGCGCTGGAGGAGATCAAGAGGACGAAGTGGTATCCGGAATGGGGCGAGATCCGCATAACAAACATGGTGGCCAACCGACCCGACTGGTGCATCTCACGCCAGCGGAGTTGGGGTGTTCCCATCACCGTCTTTTATTGCCGCCAATGCGGTGATGTGCTGATGGATGCCGCGGTGGTGGAGCATGTGGCCGAAATCTTCGAACGCGAAGGCGCCGACGCCTGGTATCGATACAGCAGCGCCGAACTGCTGCCGCCGGGCACAGCCTGCCCCAATTGCCGGCACACCGAGTTCGATAAGGAATTTGACATTCTCGACGTCTGGTTCGACTCCGGAGTCAGCTATGAGGCGACCAGCCGGAACCGCCCGGAGCTGCCCTGGCCGTCCGATATGTACCTCGAGGGGGGCGACCAGTACCGTGGTTGGTTCCACTCGTCGCTGCTGGCATCGCTGGGCTGCCGCAACACCGCCCCATACCGGGAAGTGCTGACCCATGGATGGGTGCTGGACAAGGACGGGCTGGCGATGTCCAAGAGCCGGGGCAACGTGATCGAGCCCGAAGCGGTGATCAGTCAGTCGGGCGCCGAGATCCTCCGGCTCTGGGTGGGTTCGGTGGAGTACCGCGAGGACGTGCGCATCAGCGACGAAATCCTGTCGCGACTCCGCGAAGCTTACCGCAAGATCCGCAACACGCTCCGCTTCCTCCTGGGCAACCTGGCGGGCTTTGATCCCGCCCGGGACGCGTGCGACTACGCGGCCCTCCCTGAAATCGACCGCTGGGCGCTGGCGCGGCTCCACCAGTTACTCGAACGCTGCGGTCAGGCGTACGACCGCTACGACTTCCACATCATCTATCACAGCGTGTACCAGTTCTGCACTGTCGACCTGTCGGCGGTCTACTTCGACATTCTGAAGGACCGTCTCTATACCTCCGCGGCCGCCTCTCCGGAACGGCGTTCGGCGCAGACCGCACTCTGGACGATCCTGCACCACCTCGTCCGCCTGCTGGCGCCGCTGATCCCCTTCACCACCGAGGAGGTGTGGCAACACCTGCGGCCCGTGACGGACCTGCCGGAGTCGGTGCACCTGGCAGATTTTCCGACTCCGCAGGCCGCGTGGCTGGATGCGGGATTGCTGGCCAAGTGGGACAGGGTGCTGGCGATCCGCGAACTGGTCAGCAAGGCACTGGAGACGGCGCGACAGGAGAACCGGATCGGCAACTCGCTGGAGGCGCGCATCACGGTCTGTGCCAGTCCCGGTGACTTCGCGTTCCTCACGGGCATGGCCGACGACCTGCGCTACATCTTCATCGTGTCCGCCGTGGACCTTGCTGAAAAATCAGGCGTCGCGGACGGCCAGCCGGAGGTGGCGGTGGATAAGGCGGCCGGCGCCAAGTGCGAGCGGTGCTGGAACTACTCCGCACAGGTGGGCGTGTTCGCTGATTTTCCGACGGTATGCGAACGGTGTGTCCCGGTAGTCCGCACGCTGGCCGGCAAGGCCTGAGAAACACCCCGCGGTCTGCCGCGACAGCCGTGCAGACCGACCGAAGTCCCGTCTCGCCCGCACGAGGCCGGCGATAATCCTCGGACACAATTCTTCTGTTGTGATGGTACTGACACCTGCGTCGAAACGACGGTCACCGCTCACCGGTCGGTGTGACGAGGGGTACATCAGCGGGTACGGGTGCCGGTGCATCCAGAGATCGGGCTGCGACGGCGTACTGCGGACTGAGCCAGAAGCGGCTGATCAGTTCACGAACCTGCTCTCGGCGGCCGATCCGCAAAGCCGACTCGATCTCCGCTCCATCCCAGAGGCGGGCTTCCCACAGCCCGTTCAGCACCAGCCAGCGGGTCAAGGCCTCGGGTGATGCCAGCCGGATGCTCTCGCCGAGCTCCGCCAGCTTGATGGCGGAGGCCAGCTGCCACAGGTTGAGCGGGCGTTCGGGCAGGCTGTTCAACCACTCCCGCAATGAGGCCAATTGCCGCTGCCAGCCGCTTGATGACTCGGCGATGAATTGGAGATGGATATAGCCGCGGCCGGATAGCGGCTGGCTTTCCATATCCACGGCCACCGGTGGGCCGCCGGTGGACCGCTGCAGGTACAGTTGCCGCAGCAGCTCCAAGCGAAGAATATCCCGCTCACCCCCGTATGGGCCCGGCAGCAGGAGACTGACCACAGCGCAGGATGCCGCCGGCTGATCCGGAATGTTGCCCGGCGCGAATGCGATGGACTGGGCCGGCGGTCGGAACGGGACGAATTCCGAGGTGGAGATCAAGTCCGTGATGGGCGACAGCAGCTCGGTGCCGGCGAATCGGCCGACCATCGCCATGACCGGCGGATTGCGGTAGAAACGGGCGTCGTAATGGGCGCGCAGGGTGGGGCCGTCTAGCGCAGCGGCGGGACCGGTGGCCCGGCGGGTGTACGGGCTGCCGGGACCGTAGAGAGTGCGGAGCGCGTCCGCCAGTGCCGCCTGTGCGGGAACCTTTTCGGGGTGGGCGACGAAGAGCGGCGCCAACACGGCGGCCCGGGCCAGATCGGTGTCCGACGGGCTGTGGCGATGCAGGATGCGGAAGAACACATTGAGGGCCGGCTGGCGGAAATAGGCCGGGCAGACGAGAGTGGCGGCGGTCAGCTCCGGTCCGGCTTCGATTCCGATGCGGGCGCCCAGCATTTCCAGCCGCTCCAGAAGGAGCCGATCCTGATTGTCGCGGCAGGCCAGGAAGCGTGACCAGAGAGCCAACCGGTTCAAACCGGGCTTGTCTGCCGGTTCCGTGTGGACGCCGCCGGGATAACCGGCGCGCACCCAGACCAGCGGAAAACGGTGAAACTCCTTCAGGTAGGCTGACGGTCCCCGCAGGATTCCGGAGGTGACGATCCGGTCCATCTTTTCAGCGTTGAACTCCGGCTCGGGATCGAAATCCGGGACGGCCAGCGGGATGTCCGGGGTGTCTTTGAGCGTTCGCGTCGCGTCACCGACCATGTTCGGCAAGACTGATAAAAGGGCCTGGCGAAACGCGGCAGGAGTCATTTCGTGACGGCCGCCGCCGCCGGGCAGTTCCAGTACCAGTGCGTGATCCAGTGTCAGATGCGACCTGGCGGCGTCGGCGATTTCGCGGCGGTTGGGCGCAGCCAGGCGGCGGCGCCAGTCGGTGTACCATTCGGGCCGGATCGGCTGGCCGCGCTCCAGCATGATCTCGTGAAAGACGGGCACTTCGGCGATGGCGGCGCCCAGGTGGGTGAAGGCCTGGTGCCGCGCCCGCTCCTGGTCGACATCCAGCCAGCGGCCGGAGGCCACCAGCTCGGCCGCGGCGAAGAACCTGCCTTCCACGGCATCGAATGATTCCGTCGGGCACAGCAATTCCACCGTGAAGACCGAACGGTCCCGACCCACCCGGAAACCGCTCCGTGCCAGCACCGGAACCCAGGACGATCCCTGTCGGTATTGCCGGCCGGCCACCGAGGTGAGCCCGTCGGCCAGCAGGCTCGCGGACAACAGGAATGCGCCCAGACGGGCCGAGTTCCAGCCGGGACCCTGGTAAAGTACCACCACCCGCGGAGGATCTGCCGGGATCTCCCATTGGGCGAAGGCGAGCGGCGCACCGGCTGCGGCGGACGCGGTGACCGGATCCGCCGGCGGGTTGAGCCAGCCGCTGGCACGTTGGGCGAGCAGGTTGGCGGCTTCGGCGGCATCGCCCCGACCGGTGACCACAATGCGGATTCGACCCGGATTCGCCAGGTGCGCCCGCAGCGCGGAAAGGGCCAGCGAATCGGGCACGGTCGCGTCCAGAAGGGAGGGGCTGCGCTCCAAACGGCCTCCGGCTAGCACTTCGGTGGTCAGATCATCCCGGACGGCCTCCCAACCCAACGTCCGGGCGCGGACCGCCCGGAGGCGGATCCGGGCGGCGGCCTGGGCCCAGAACGGATCTTGGACCCGGTCGGTGAACAGGGTGTCCATCATCGCTGACAGGGCACGAGGCAGTCCCTCGGGCCGACAGACCAGGTCGAAAACTACATGGCGGCCGTCGTACCGGACGGACGGCACGGCATCCAGGGTGGCCAGGGCCTCGCGCGGCGTGTCCTCGTCGGGACGGCTGGTATCCAGATAAAGCGCTTCCAACCAGGACGAGCATTGCCGGCCGCGGGACTGCCAGCCGGCAGGCAAGGGCAGATAGACTGAGACGTAGGTGAATTCCAGCTCGTAGCGTGGTTGGTAGATGAGCCGCAGTCCATTGCCGAGGGTGTGGGTGGTGATTCCCTCGGGCTCCGGCGGCGGGACGCCGACTCCCTGTGCGGCGACCGCCACGGACAGCGCAGCGGCCAGAAAGATCGTCCAACACCCGCTCTTCACCGCAGCTTCCTCCTCAACCGGTCGCTAGCGGCCGGCGGCAATCCGAGCCAGTACCGCGTGGGCGGCTTCCAACGCGGCCAGCCCTTCCTCGCCGCGGCAGCCGTTGGGGCCTTCTCCCCGAACGGTCTGGATGAAAGACTCCAGCTCGAGTCGGAGCGGTTCGCCGGCCTGGACGGAGATCTCCTGGGCCACCATCTCCCGCCCCACGGGGTTGTCGGCGGACTGCACCCGGCGCGACACGACGGCCTGGCGGCCGAGGTCGACGCTGAAGTATTGACCCTCCTGAAACCAGCGGAACTTGCGAAGTTTTTCCGCCGAGATTCGGCTGGCGGTCAGATTCGCCACTGCGCCGTTGGCAAACTCGATGCGGGCGCTGGCGATATCGATCTTGCCGGTCAAGACCGGCGCGCCGGAGGCCCGGATGTCCCGGATTTCCGACTGGATCAGGTGCAGCACGAGGTCCAGATCGTGGATCATCAGGTCCAATACAACGTCCACGTCGAGGCAGCGGGGCACGAACACGCCCAGACGATGAGCTTCGAAAAAACGTGGATCCCGGGCCAGACCGCGAACGGCGAGGAGGGCCGGATTGAACCGTTCCAGGTGGCCGACCTGAAGCACCACTCCGGCATGGGCGGCCCGCCGGATGAGGTCCCGTGCGTCGGCGGAATCGGCGGCGATGGGTTTTTCCACCAGCACGTGCCGGCCGGCGTCGAGGAACGGCACACAGATCCGGTGGTGGTCGGTGGTGGGAGCGGCGACGGTGACGCAGTCAATCAGGGAGACAAGCTCCCGATAATCCTGAAAAAAACGTGTCCCGTGGCGCTCCGCCACCGCCCGGCCCTGGTCGGGATCGATGTCGGCGATGCCCACCAGGCTCACGCCGGGGGTGGAGGCAAGAATGCGGGCGTGATGCTGTCCCAAGGATCCGACACCGATCACGGCGGCCTTGATCATGACTGTTTCCTCCGCTGTATCAGCAGTGAATCACCGGCGGCATCGGCTGGTATACGGCTCCCAGGTACGGCGGGTTGCCGACGGGTCAGTGCCGGAAGTGCCGCCGGCCGGTGAACACCATGGCCAATCCGCGGGCATTGGCCGCGGCGACGACCTCTTCGTCCCGAATGGAGCCGCCGGGTTGAATCACCGCGGCGATGCCGGCGTCGGCAGCTAAATCCAGGGTGTCACGGAACGGGATAAAGGCGTCCGAGGCCAGCACCGCGCCGTCCAGAGGCCGGCGCGATTTGGAAATGGCGATCCGGGTGGAATCCACCCGGCTTGTCTGGCCGGCGCCCGAGCCCAGCAGGCGGCATTCCCGGGCGGTGACGATACCGTTGGATTTGACGTGCTTCACGCAGCTCCAGGCGAAGAGCAAGTCCGCCCATAACGCCTCGGCCGGCTCACGGGCCGTCACGACGCGACAGTCTTCACGCCGGAGCGCGCCGGTGTCGGCCTCCTGGGCCAGGATCGCGCCCTCGATGCTGCGGAATTGCAGGGCGGGAGGTCCGGGCCGGGGCGCCGGCTTGCGGATCAGCCGCAGGTCCTTCTTGCGGTTGAAGACGCCGAGCGCCTCTGGATCGAAATCGGGCGCGACGATCACCTCGACGAACAGCTTGCCGATTTCCCGGGCGGTCGGCCCGTCCACGGTGCGATTGAAGGCAATGATGGAGCCGTAGGCCGAGTCGGGATCGGTTTCAAACGCCCGGCGGAACGCGTGGGCGCCGGTATCGCCCAGCGCAACGCCGCACGGGTTGGTGTGCTTGATGATGGTGCAGGCGCATGCCGCGAATTCCACCACCAACTGCCAGGCGGCGTCCATGTCCTGGTAATTGTTATAGGAGAGCTCTTTGCCGTGCAGCTGCTCCGCAGCCAGCCAGCCGCCGGGCGGTTGCCCGCTGACTCCGTAAACGGCCGCGCTCTGGTGAGGATTCTCACCGTAGCGCAGAGAGCGCTGCCGATGCAGCACGTGGCAGATGATCGCGGGCGGCTCAGCGGCGGGTGCGGCGTTCCGGACAGCGTCGTCCGCGGTGACGAGGGTATTCAGATACTGGCTGATGCCCGCGTCGTACACGGCCGTGGTTTCAAACGCCTTCCGTGCCAGAGCCAGGCGGGAATCCAGGGCGAGACCGCCCGTCTCGTCGAGCTCCCGGATCACCCGGGTGTAATCGTCCGGGTTCACCACCACGGCCACGTCGGGAAAATTCTTCGCGGCCGCCCGGATGAGGGTGACACCGCCGATGTCGATTTCTTCCAACGCCTCGGACACCGGGATGCCGCAGGCAATCCGTTCCGCAAACGGATACAGATTCACCACCACAAGATCAATCGGCGCAATGCCGCGCTCGCCGAGGCTGTCCATGTCGGTCGGACGGTTGCGGCGGGCCAGAATCCCCGCGTGCACCGCCGGATGCAGGGTCTTCACCCGGCCGTCCAGCAATTCGGGGAAACCGGTCACGTCAGACACTTCGCGCACGTCCAAGCCGCATCCTCGGAGCAGGCGAGCGGTGCCGCCGGTGGAAATGATGGCGGCCCCATGACGCGCCAGCGCGGCAGCCAGTTCCGGGAGGCCGCGTTTGTCGTGGACGCTGAGGAGGGCGGTCCGGACACGGATCACGGCGAGCTCCTTTCGCCCCGCGGGAGTTTTTTGGGGTAAGAGTAGAACGGCGTACCGGTCAGGTCGCCATTGGCCCGGCGCCAGCAATAGAGCCACAGGTTGGCAATGTCGGTGATCGTGTGAGAAAAATGCAATGCAGCCAGCCCGAACGCGGGAGATCGGTCATCGAACGTCCGGGCGCTGCCGCCTTCGCGGTACAATGCTGCGACCCGGTGGGCGTAGTTCCGATTGCGCTGAGCCATCGCGTCCAGGTAGAGATCCGACCGGCCGTCCGAGAACAGCAGGGGCGAGTAATCGTTGAACACCGCGACGAAGCGGGGATGCTTGCGGTCGATAAAGTCGTTGAAATCGGTGAAGAAAGCTTGTTCATCGGCGGATTCGGCGAATTTTTCCCAGGCGTTGTGGTCACAGACACGCCGAGCGATGGCGCCGAAACCCGCGACCACCTCATCGAACAGGGGTGTGCCGGCCAGCCGGCGGTCCATCGCGGTCAGTTCGTCCACGAGCTCCGCCCGGGCGCCGGCCAGGTCGGCGGACGGCGCGACGTTCCGGAAAGCGGCCAGCAACACGTGCTGCCGGCGTTCCAGGATGTCCCGCAGCGCCGGGGGCATCAGCTTGCGGGCGTTGATGACAACGGCGTCCGGGGGCGGGCTGGATGCGGCCGGCACCGGCGGGGCGGCCCCGGCTGCGCTGACCGTCAGGAGCCAGTACAGGCCGCAAAACGCCGCCGCCAGCCCTGCCGCGGGGTGATGTCGGGTGATGGGGCAGCCAGGTATCAGTTCGGCTGAACGCAACAGGGTCCAGCGACGGAATTCCCTGATCATGCCGATGAATATAGCATAGCCCGGACAGTATTTCCCTTCAAAAAACCTCGTTGAAACCGGAGCGTGTTTTGTTATAATGCCGTCTTTTCGGGACTTGGATTTCTGGCCATCGGTTGGAGGCAGGCATGTTAAATTTCATCCGGGACAAGAAGGCGAAACTGAAATGGGTCCTCTGGCTGGTCATCATCGCACTCGGCGCCGGCATGGTGCTCATGTTCGTCACCACGCCGTCTGGAGGTGGCGAGGTGGAGATGGGCAACTATATCGCCAAGGTCGGTGACAGCGAGATATCCATCAACGCCTACCGCTCCAACCTGCTGACGGTCCTCAACATGATGGGACCCGAAGCCCGGCGCGACGAGAACACGATCCGGCAATACGGCAACATGGTGCTGGGCCAGATGATCCGCACCGTGGTGCTGTCGCAGGAGGCGGTCCGCAACGGCTTCACCGTGTCGGACGAAGAGGTGATGAACACCATCGTCAACAGCCCGGGATTCAACATCGACGGCAATTTCATCGGTACCGAGGAATACAAATCCAATCTGAAGCGGCTGGGCATCTCGCCGGAGGAGTACGAGGCCAACGTCCGGCGGAACCTGCTCAGCCAGAAGCTGCAGGATTTCTTGGCCAGCTCAGCGGCTCTCTCCGAGCAGGAGATCCAGGCCAAGTTTGTGGATGAGAACGACAAAGCGAAGATCCGCTACGTCACGTGGGGCGAGTACGCCTATGCCCCCAAGGTTGTGTATAACGAAGCGGACGCCCGCAAGTACTACGAGTCAAACAAGGACAATTACAAAATCGACGAAACGCGCCAGTTCAAGATGCTGATCCTGGACACCAACAAGCTGGCTGCGGCGCTGGCGGCTTCGGTCACGGACGCGGAAATACGGGCCGATTACGAGGCCAACCGCGCGGAGCGGTACCAGGAGATGGTGCGAGCCTCGCACATCCTGCTCAAGGTGCCGGAGAACGCCACTCCGGCCGAGGTGGAGCTGCTGCGGCAGAAGGCCGCCACCATACGGGAGCTGGCCCTGCGCCCCGGGTCTGATTTCGCCAAGCTGGCGGAGCAATACTCCGAAGACGAGGGATCGGCAAAACGCGGCGGCGACCTGAGCTTCTTCCCCCGCAACCGCATGATCAAGGAATTCGAAGACGCAACCTTTGCGCTGAGCAAGGGCCAGATCTCCGAGGTGATCAAATCCCAATTCGGTTTCCACATCATCCAATGCACCGACCGACGCGATTTCGATTTTTACCGCTCGGTCATTGCGCGCAATTTGAGCCGCACCAGGGCCGAACAGCAGCTGGAAGGCTCCGCACAGCAGGCGCTGCAGAAAGCCCGTGAGAGCAAGAACCTCGAGGCGGTCGCCAAGGAGTTCGGCGGCACCGTGGAACTGTCCAATCCGTTCAGCAAAACCCAGCCCGACTACTCGCTCGGCCTGCCGCCCGACAAGATCGACACGCTTCTCGCGTTGTCGCTCAACGAGGTGGGCGAGCTCCAGCAAACCAGCCGGGGTTTCCTGATCCCACAGCTCGTGAAGATCATTCCGCCGCACGTCCAGGGATTTGACAAGGTGAAGGTGCAGGTGGACCGCGATTACCGGACCGCCAGGGCCCGGGAACTGGCTGCCGCGGACGCGCGAGCGTTCCTGGCCGAACTGAAGGCTTCGGGCGATCTGGACAAGACCGCCGCCAAATACAAGCTCACCGTCGAGGCGTCGGAGCTGTTCAACGTCAGCGGGTCCATCGCGAACCAACTGGGAGCGTCGCCGGCGTTGGCGCTGGAAGCCCTCCGCCTCGAACCGAACGGCGTGGGGGGGCCGGTATCGGTGCGTGACAACCAGGTGGTTTTCCAGGTTACGGAGCGGGTGAGGGCCGACCTCTCGAAACTGGCCGCGGAGCGTGATGCGATGGTCGAGAAACTGCTGGGTGAAAAACGCCGCCAGCTCACGGACGCGCTGCTCAATTCCCTGGTCAAGCAGTATCAGGATGACAAGCTGATTCAGGTGAACCAGCCGCTGCTTGACCGGATTCTGGGTTAAAGCAAAATTTCCAATCGTTTCTGGTGATCAATCGCCGGGGTACCGCCCCGGCGATTTTATTTTCAAGGGGATGCCACTTTCCGGGTGTCTGCCATCATTTGATCGGCTTGGAGTGGTGTGCTATATTGGGCCGAGTTCCAACGCCTTCCGCTCCGCAGGAGGATACATGCCGGAACCCCCCGGGATGTTCAGCGCGGCGACAGAAAAGCGGCCATTTCAGTGGAAGCGGCTCTGGCTTATCATCTCGGCGGTGGTTGTGGTCGTGGTGGTGATCGGCGCCATCGTGATCGTTCAAAAAAAGGGTCCCAAGTATCGGGAAGGCCGCACCGTCCACGCCGGCGTGCTGCGACAGGGCGAGCCAGGCTTTCCTGACTACCTGCCGTACTTGAGGATTGTCAACGCCGGGGGTATGGTGTCCGAAAACCTCCTGGGGGGACAGCAGGCGGTGGTCGCAGGGACCCTGATCAACCAGGGAAACCGCCTGGTCGAAGTGGTCGAAATCCGGGCATCGCTCTATGATGACCAGGACCGGCTGATGCAGCAGTTCGTCAAGACCCCCATCCAACCGGATTTTCCCCTCCAGCCCATGGAAATGCGGAAGTTCAGCTTGTGGGTGGAACCTTTTCCGCCCCAGTGGCTGACGGGCCGCATCGAGGTCGAGCTCCATGGATACCGGGTTCGCCGATAGCCGCCGGCTCAGGCGGTTCCGATCCCAGACCGCGAGAAGGAATACGCATGAAGCGCATCGCACCCATCACCATGGTCCTGCTCGGCGGCGTCCTGCTGCTGATCGGGTGCTCCAGAGAAGCTGAAGAGAAACGACGCATCGAGACGGAGTTGCGGATTATCCAGTGCGAGGCGGGCCGCTGGGGCGGCGCCGACGGCTTTCTGCCGCGGCTGTTCGCGAACCGCGCCCAGGAGCCCGATGTGCGCCGGCGCGCGGCCTTGGCGATGGGCCGGATCGGCCAACCCGCGTTTCTCCCCGCATTGCAGCAGGGGCTGAACGCCACGGATGCGGAGCTGCGGGCCGCCGCCCTGCTGGCCATCGGCGAGATCCTCGATGCGGAAAACATGGGGTTGTACGACGTGGCGCCGAACCCGGAGGTGATCGACGCCGTCCACCGCTGTCTGGCCGATCCGGCTGCAATCGTCCGCGCCCGCGCGGTGGAGGCCCTGGGCAAGACCGGGCAGCTGGAATTTCTGCCCCTGCCGGCTGCGATCGCGCCGGATCCGAGCCGGCTGAACGAGGAAACCCAGCAATTCTATGCCCGGGAATGGATCAAAGCCGCCGCCCGGGTGGAACAGGTGGCAGCGGTCCCGGCCATGATCCGCCTGCTCCCGAGCCCGGTGGGCGGCACGGCGGCGCGGATGCTGGCCCGACTGGCCCGCCGACGGGCTCTGATACTGGATCTGCCTTCGGGTCGTCTGGGCACACTGCTGAAGAGCCCCGATCCGCAGATCCGGTCGGGCGGACTGGATCTGGCGACGTTTGTCCAGTCGCCGCCGAACGCGTCAGCTCTGGCGGCGCTGCTGGCTGACCCGGACCACGGCGTTCGCATCCATGCGCTGGGTGCGCTGGGTCGCCTGAAAACCACAGCCGCCGCGGCCGCCATCATCAGACACGGCGAGTCGATCCTGGCGCGGTCCGAACTCAAGGGGAGCGCCCGTTACGCTTACTTGTGGAAGGAGCTCGAGGCGGCGGTCAACGCCCTGGGCCAGGCCGGCGACCCAACAGCTCATACCGCGGTCCGACGCTGGATGGCGGTTGACGGCTTTCTGGCGGCGCGGGGCTTTCAGGCCCTGGTGACTGGCGATCCGGCCACAGCGATGCCGCTGCTGACGGATGTCGCGCCGTTGAGCGACCAGGCTTCGGCGTCGCATTGGATCCAGGCGGCGGCTGCCAGCCAGGATCCGACCGCGCTCGCCTGGCTGCGCGGGCTGGAACAGGGACAGCGCCCCGACGGCTGGCACGCGGACTGGGTGGCGGGCGCCCGGCCATTCTACGTCAGTCGGCTGTTGGACGCCACTCCCGGCGAGCCGGCCGAGGTCCTGCGCTTGCTGGCGGACCCCGACCCGTTCGTCCAGGCGGCCACGCTGGACTGGCTCCGCGAGAAGGTCCCGGTGCTGGATGCGGAACAGACCGAGGCGGTGTGCCGCCTGGTTGTACAGGGTTTGAGCGGCGACGCGGCGGATCCGCTGATTTCGGCGGCGCCCCTGCTGCCGCGGGCTGGCGAGACCGGGCGCGACCTGCTCACTCGGCTGCTGTCGTCTCGGTATTACCCGGTCCGTTTGCGGGCCGCCCTCACGCTGAAGCAGATGGGCGAGGCGGATCCGTTTGCACGGATTGTCCCGATGCCCGCGGCACCGGATGATTTTTACCGGAATTTCCTGAAGCGCGGCCGGTACGGGTGCCAGGTGGAAATCCGGACCAACAAGGGCTCCTTCTTTCTCGAGTTGTTTCGCAACGACGCGCCGCTGACATGCATGAATTTTCTCAGCCTGGCCGGCGAGCGCTACTTCGATGGCATCATGATCCACCGGGTGGTTCCCGATTTTGTAGTCCAGGCCGGTTGCCCGCTGGGCACGGGCAACGGCGGGCCGGGTCATTCGATTCCGTGCGAAATCAACACGCTGATCTATGATCGCGGCATGGTGGGCATGGCTCTCTCCGGCCGCGACACGGGCGGGAGTCAGTTTTTCGTGACCTTGTCACCTCAGCCGCACCTGGACGGCGGTTATACCATCTTCGCCCGGGTGTCGGGAGGCCTGGAGGTGGTGGATAATCTGATCGAAGGCGACCGGATCGAAGGGATCGAGATTTTTTGGGATATTCCGTGGGAAGAAAAACGGCCCCTCAGGATCTGACGCACAGCCGGACCATCCGCGTATTCGTGGAAGGGGGCGCCGCCGGACAGGAGGTCCGGTTGGGCGTCGAGGAGGTTCGGCACCTGTTTCGAGTGCTCCGGTTGCGAGCCGGGGCCCGCGTGACGGGTTTCGACGGCGAGGGTCGTGAATTCCCGGGGGTGCTGTCCGCGCTGGATGCGCACACCGGCCGGCTCCGCGTCACGCAGGTGGTGACCGTGCCCCCGCCTGAATTGCCTGAAATCTGCCTGGCCCCGGCGCTGATCCGACCCGACGCTTTAGAGTGGGTCATCCAGAAGGCGACGGAACTGGGCGCGGACCGGCTGCTGCCATTGGTGGCCGACCACTGCTCGCGGGCGGACGCGCGCGACGGCTCCCCCCGCCGGCGGATGCGCTGGGAACGGATCGCGCGGGAGAGCCTCAAGCAGTGCTGCCGGAACCACCGGCTGCAGATCGCCGAACCGGTTTCCTCCCGCGAACTCCTGGGGAATCCTCCCGGCAGCGAGGCCTGGCTCTGTCACCCGGCCGAAGCTGAACCCCTTCTCGCCGCCGCGGTGGAGGAGCAGCGACCGATGCGGGTGGTCGTCGCCGTAGGGCCCGAAGGCGGTTGGAGCGAGGAGGAAGTCAGAATCGCTCGAGCGGCCGGCTTCCGGCCTGGCCATTTGGGCCGTTATGTGCTCAGGGCCGAAACGGCCGCGTTGGCGGCGCTGTCACTGGTGATGAGCCGGTGGCGGTGGCGGTGAAATCGGCGGGATATCGTCTTGGAGGAGGACAAACATGATGTGGCGCGCGTTGGTGGTGACGGGGCTGTTGGCGGGATTCGCGGCGGCCCAGGAGACGGCGCCTGCGCCGGCCGGTTCAACCGTCGCGCCGGCCAAACGGGAACTGGTGCTTCAGATCATCGCCATCATCGAACCGGCCAAACTCACCGGTGAAATCGAAACGGCGCTCATTGCGGATCTGGAACGGCGCTATCCCCAGATCCTGGAGCAGGTGGTGCCGGGATTCACCCGGCCGGAGGAGGAATCGGCGAAAAGTGCCCACGATCGGGCCGTGGCCGAGAGTTTCCAGCGCGTCGCCAAACGATTCCGGACGCTGTACGAGGAGCGGATCCAGCTTGCCCTGATCCTTGAAGAAATCTACGTGCCCCTGTATGATAAGTACTACACGGACGCGGAACTCCAAGACCTCCTCGCCTTCTACCGGACGCCGACTGGCGGCAAGACGTTGCGCGTCATGACCCAACTGGTCCAGGAAGCCATGGATGAGTCCAACGCCCGGTTGATGCCCCAGCTGCTGGGAATTCTCCAGGAGGTCATGGAGGAGGAGAAGGCTGCGTGGCCGAAGCCGGAACCGCTCCAGGAGCAGGCGCCGAAGGACGCTCCGGCGGACCCGCCGCCGCCTGCTGCGGGCGGCCATTCGTGAATCAAGAGGTGAACACCATGGAACCACAACCCGCCACTGTGCCCGAGGCGCCGGAACAAGCCGTGCAATTGTCCGCGCATGACCGGGAGCGGATCGACGCGATCAAACGCCAGACCGATTTGGGCCAGAACCAAGCCATCCTTGGATACGGCGTGGACGTTCAGGGCAAGATCTCGCATTTTGCCGACCAGGTGCTCGGCGAGGTGCGGGCCAAGGATGCCGGGGTGGTCGGCGACATGCTCACCGATCTCCTCCTGCACGTGAAGTCGGTCAAGGTCCACCGTCTGGCCGAAGGGCCGGGCTTCCTGGCATCCCTGCCCCTGGTCGGCGGCCTGTTCGACCGGATCAAGCGGTTCATGGCCGAATACCAGTCGCTCAGCACCCAGATCGACCGGATCGCCGGTCATCTCGACAAGGCGCGGAACCAGCTACTGCAAGACGTCTCGCTGCTGGATAAGCTGTTCGAGCAGAATGTGCTCCACTTCAAGGATCTCGAGGTCTACATCCAGGCAGGCGAAGAAAAGCTGGCGGAATTTCAACGAACCGTGCTGGCCGAAGCGCGGGTGAAGGCCCAGCACAGCGGCGATCCCATTGACATCCAACGGGCCGACGATCTGGGCCGGTTGGCGAACCGCTTCGAAAAACGGCTCCACGACCTGAAGCTGAGCAAAACGGTGTCGCTTCAGACGCTGCCCCAGATCCGGCTGATCCAGGCCGGCAATCAGGAATTGGCCGAGAAAATCCAGAGCTCCATCCTCAACACCATCCCGCTGTGGAAAAACCAGATGGTGCTCGCCATCGGATTGATCCGCCAGAAGAAGGCGCTGGAACTGCAGCGCGAGGTGTCCGCGACGACCGACGAGCTGCTGCGGCGCAACGCCGAACTGCTCAAGGAGAGCACGGTGGAGATCGCCAAGGAAGCGGAGAAAGGGATCGTGGATGTGGAGACCGTCCGCAAGGTCAACACCGACCTGATCACGACCATCGAGGAAGTGATCCGGATCCAGCGGGAGGGCCGCAACCGGCGCCAGGCGGCTGAGCAGGAACTCGTCCGCCTGGAACAGGAGCTCAAGGACAAACTGGCCGCTGCCGGCAAATAGGCAGCACTCCGATCCGGATATCGGCTGATCCCGCAGCAGCATGAAGCTCAAAGTGCTCCCCGGAGATTTTGTGGTCGAGGAAGTGCTGGTCACCGCGATCGGCCGGGAACCGGCGGCGTTTCGCGTGTACCGACTGCGCAAACGGAGCTGGGACACCTTCGACCTGCTGGATGTACTTGCCCGAAGGTTGCACGTTCGCCGCGGTGACATTTCGCTCGGCGGCATCAAGGACCGCCACGGCGACACGACGCAACACGTGGCCGTCCCCGACCGGGCCGACTTGCCGGACGCGGTCACCGACGGCAACTATGAACTGGCTGCGGCGGGATTCTCACGCCGGCCCCTGTCCGCCAGGGATGTTCGCGGAAACCGCTTCCGGATCACCCTGAGGGACGTCCCGCCGGGCGAAGCGGCGGCTGTGCGCGACGCCGCCGCAACCGCGGGCCGCGACGGCTTTCCGAATTACTTCGACGACCAGCGCTTCGGCTCGGCCCGTCACGGTCGCGGTTTCATGGGAAAAGCGATCTTTCTGGGCGAGCGCGAGCGCGCGCTGCGGCTGTTCTTCGAGCCGTCCCGATGGGACCCGCCGCGGGAGCGCGCGCTCAAGACCGCCGTGCTGGACCACTGGGGGCGCTGGCGCCAGATGCCGGATCAGCCGTTCGGTCCGTACCGGAAGGTCCTGCAGGTTCTGACCACCGAATCCTTCGAGCGGTCGTACACCCGGGCCCTGGCCGCCATCGACAAAGACCGGCTGCAGATGGCGCTCAATGCGTATCAATCGTTTTTGTTCAACGAGATTCTCTCGCGATGGCTGATCCGCCGTCACACAGAGGCGGACGGCCCGCTCCGCCGCCGCCGCTATCTGGTCGGGGAAATGGTTTTTCCGGAGCGCCTCTCGATGGAATTGCGGGCGGAGCTCGGAACCTTGAAACTGCCGGTGCCGGCATCTGACAGCGTGATCGCCGATCCGGCGATCCGGGCGATGGTGGAGGACGTGCTTGCCGAAGAAGGCATCCGCCTCGATCATCTCCGGGTAAGAAAAATACCCGGACTGTCGGTTCAGGCCACGGAACGGTCCGCGTGGGTGCTGCCGGAGGGACTGGCGGCGGCTCCTGCGGAACCGGACGATCTCAATCCAGGGCGATGCTCCATCGGCCTGGAATTCTTCCTGCCGCGGGGCGCCTATGCGACGGTGCTGATCAAGCGGCTGGGTGGTTGATCGGCAACCGTCCATCCGCGACGGCATGGGGTTTGACTCCGGCGTGCGGGCACCGGTCAGTTCGGGACACCCGCCACCCGATTGATCCCTGCCCCGTTTCACGGTAGAATAGTGCCCATCGATCGGTGATTCTTCCTTTGACTGGCTGACATGCGCAGAGTTGTGGTGATCAATTTCAAGGGCGGAGTGGGCAAGACCACCACGGCGGTCAACGTGTCCTACGGTCTCGCCGAGCTGGGCTTTCACGTCCTGTTGGTGGACAACGATCCGCAGGCCAACGCCACCTTCGTGCTGGACCGGAAATTCAGGTACAGCCTGACCGAAGTGTACCGGGAGGAAGTGCCGCTCGAACAGGCCATCGTGAACGTGCGGCCAAACCTGGACCTCATTCCGGCGTCGAAATCGTTGTCCAACATCAACACCTGGCTGATCGAGAACAGCATCCCCAACCGGGCCCAGGTGCTGGATCGCGTGCTGGCGCGGGCCCCGGAATACGACTTCATGATCATGGACACGGCGCCCAGCTTCTCGCTCCTCAACGCAAACGCGATCTCCTACGCCCGCGAAGCATGGGTGCCGGTGGCCATGGAATACCTCGCGCTGGCCAACGTCCGGGAGTTGATCCACGTGTTCTCCCGGGCCGAGGTGCATCTGGCCCGCAAGATCCCCATCAGCAACGTCATCCCCTATTTCGTGGATTCCCGCAACAAAAAGACCCGCCAGATCATGCGGATGCTGCAGGACATCTTCGGTGACAACCTGACCAACCCCATTCACACAAACGTCAAAGTGTCCGAGGCCTGCTTCCATTTCAAGACGGTTCTGGAATACGATCCCGAATCCCGCGGCGCCAAGGATTTCCGGCTCCTCATCCGGAAGATCGTCGAAGAAAATTCCCGTTACCAACCCAGCTGACGTCCCAATTCCCGCGCAATGATGACTGACGAATTCCGGCCGGTCCTCAGGCAAGGCCCGTCCGATGCATCGGTCAGAACCGGCCGCACTCCACAGGGGAGAGTCCTCGGGAGCCCCTGAAGATATTGTGAAAACGTGACACATTGTTTATAATAGGCGCAATAAACGGCATTTCAACGGGATCGGAAGTTCGTTGTCACAAACAGGGCGTGCCGGCGGAAGGCAGGCCAAATTGCGGATCTGCGGTATCGGTGACGGTGCCAATCCCTGGTGTGCAATTCGCTCGGGCGGAGGGGCGCTGCGGCCATGGACGAAGAACACCCGTCGTTGCCGGACCATCTGAGTCGGGAAAACGCGCGCTTGCGCCGGGCGGTCGAGGAACTGTCCATTCTGAACGAGATCGCCACGGCCATCAACTCCACCCTGTCGCTGGACCGGATCCTGAGCCTCACCCTCCAGAAATGCCTGAAGCACCTCAAGGTGGAACAGGGGGCCATCCTGCTTCTGGATGAACGTGGAGGCGACAACCCGTTCCGCACCAAGGTGCGCAAGGCCGACACCGACAGCGATGCGCTTCCCTACCGGCTGAACGAGCAATTGGCCGGTTGGATGCTCAAATATCACCGGCCGCTGCTGGTGCAGGATTTGCTGCGGGACGAACGCTTCCACGTACCCGGCAATCAGGAATTCCCCGTCCGGTCGCTCCTGGGCGTGCCCCTGCTGTCGAAAGGGCGGATGATCGGCATGCTGGCGCTGTTCAACAAAAAAACGGGCGACAGCTTCACCGACGACGACCAGCGGTTGTTGAGCATCATCGGGGCCCAGGCGGCGCAGGTGATCGAAAACAGCCGGTTGTTCGAGGAAGAGCAGGCGCTGCAGCGGATGCAGGAGGAACTGCGGCTGGCCTTCGAGCTGCAGGTCAACCTCCTGCCCAAACTGCCGCCGACCATCGCGGGCTACGACATTGCCGGGCGCAGCCGGCCTGCCCGCCAGGTGGGCGGGGATTATTTCGATTTCATCGAGGTGCAGGAAGGCCACGTGGCGTTCTGTCTGGGCGATGCCACGGGGAAAGGCATGCCGGCGGCGATGCTGATGGCCAATCTCCAGGCCACGATCCGGGGACAGGCCAAGGTCAGCGCCAGCGTCTCCGATTGCCTGCAGCGGGCCAACACCATGCTGTATCACAGCACGTCGGCGGAGAAGTTCGCAACCCTCTTTTTCGGATGTCTCGACACATCCTCTCACCGGTTCTGCTTCGCCAACGCCGGACACTGCCCGCCGATCCTGATGGATGCGGCCGGCGCCGCCCGCCGGCTGACTCAGGGCGGAATGGTGCTGGGTTGTTTGGAGGATTCCGCCTATTCGGACGACGCGGTGAAACTCCAACCCGGAGACGTGTTGACGCTGTTCTCCGACGGGGTCACCGAGGCGATGAACGGGATGGACGAGGAATTCGGCGAACTCCGCTTGGAGGCGATCATCCGCGACAACCGGGAGCAGCCGGCCGAGGCGTTGATCGAAGCGGTGTTCCGGTCGGTTTGCGAGCACGCGGGCGGTCGGGCCCAGGCCGATGACATGACCGCGGTGGTGATCAAGCGGTGCGTCGGCCGGTCCTGAAACTGCATGGCGGATCTGCGGCAAGGAGGCGGCGATGGGGCTGTTCCTCCGGATGCTCAAGCTGAAGTTGCATCCCGAGTTCGTGGGTCTCATGCGGGAGTTTTACACGGGGCGGGTGCTGCCGGCGCTGCGGGACGTGTCCGGCTGCCGGTTTGGCGGATTGTTGCAAAGCCGAATACAACCCACCGAAGTCGTGTCCATGACCATCTGGGACAGTCCGGAACAGGCGGAAACTTACAGCGGCAGCCCGCTGTATGCCGGCTTGGTCGAGGCGATCCGGCGCGGTCTGGCCGATGCGGCCGAATGGAAAGTGCGGCTGACCGATGACCTGCAACTCGAGGTGGACCGCGAGCATCGGGAGCCGGTGGTCAAGGGCTATGTCCTGGCGGCGGACGGCTGCCTGAATCCGGCCATGAACGCACAACCGGGCCGGAGCTATCTGCGCATCGTGGCGCTGAGGGTCGCCCCCGGCCGGCTCGCCGAAAGCCGGAATATCTACCAGGGTGAAATTCTGCCGGTGCTGCTCGCCACACCCGGCTGCCGGTGTGCCTGCCTGCTGGACAGCATGGCGGACGAGGGGGAAGTCATATCGGTGACCGTCTGGGACAGCTTGGAAGACGCCGACCGCTACGAGGGGAGCGGGCAGTTCGAGACGCTGATGGATCGGCTGGGCCCCGCGCTGACCGGGCTTTTCCGCTGGAAAATCGCCCTGGAACGCGAGTCGGCGGTGCAGGTGCGCACCAGCGACGACGCGGCGGTGACCGGATACGCGCTGGTGGCGGCCGAGCGGTTTCGTTGAAGGCGGGTGCGGGCAGGAGGCACGGACGGTGATCGGCCGGACGGTCTCGCATTACACCATCGTGGAACAGCTGGGCCGGGGCGGCATGGGGGTCGTCTACAAGGCGCTGGACAACCGCCTGGGCCGAACCGTGGCGCTCAAGTTCCTCTCCCCGGAGCTTTCCCTCGACCCTGAGGCCAAGCGGCGTTTCATCCACGAGGCGCGGGCCGCGTCGGCGTTGGAACACCAGAATATCGGCGCGGTCCACGATATCGAGGAAACCCCCGACGGCCAGATCTTCATCTGCATGTCGTACTACGAGGGCCAGACGCTGCGCGACAAGCTGCGGGGCGGGCCGTTGTCCCTGGCGGACGCCGTGCGCATCGGGCGCCAGCTGGCCGAAGGGCTCGAGCGCGCGCACCGCTCCGCGATGATCCATCGGGACGTCAAGCCGGCCAATCTGATCATCACGCCGGCCGGCGAGGTGAAGATCGTGGATTTCGGCCTGGCCCGGCTGGCCGACCAGACCCGTATCACCAAGTCGGGAGTCACCATCGGCACGGCGGCCTACATGGCGCCGGAGCAGGCGCTGGGCGAGCCGACGGACGAACGGACGGATATCTGGGCGGCTGGTGTCGTCCTCTATGAAATGACCGCCGGCCGGCTGCCGTTTAAGGGGGATTACGATCTGGCGGTCGCCTACTCGATCATCAACGAGTCGCCGCCGTCGCTGGCCGGGCTGAACCCGGCGGCGCCGCCCGAGCTGGTGCGGATTGTCAGCCGATGCCTGGCGAAGAAGCCGGCCGACCGGTATGCGCATGCGGCGGAGTTGGGCGCCGATCTGGCCAGGCTGCAGGCGCAGTACTTTCCCGTCGAGGAGACAGTCCCTCACCGTACGGGTTCATTCGTGCGGCGGTGGCTCCGCGGCCGGCGACTGGTTGCGGCGTCGGCGGTGTTGGCGCTGCTGGTCGCGGCGGGTCTCTTTGCCTTTCACCCGGCCTGGCGCAGCACCGCCACCCGCTGGCTGGGTGCGGAGGCGCTGCCCCCGACGCGACGCGTGGCGGTGCTCCCCTTCGACACCGCCAGCGCGGACACGGCCAGCCGGGCCGTCGCCGACGGTTTCCGGGCGACGCTGCTGGACAAGCTGGCGCAGATGGAACGGGAGGGCGGCCCGTTCTGGGCCCTCTCGCTGGACGAAATGCGGGAGGACGGCATCACCACGCCGGCCAAGGCCCGCCAGCTGTACAACGCCAACCTCGTCCTGACCGGCCGCTATGAGCAACGCGGCACCCGGGCGATCCTGACGCTGGCGGTGCGGGATGCGGCCGATGGAGCGACGATCCGCACTCGGCAGATCGAGGACCACGTAAGCAGCGTGGCGGCGTTCCAGGACGGGCTGCTGGTGGCGGCCGAGGACCTCCTGGGCTTGAACGTCCCGAGCGTGACGCGCGCCCGACTGGCGGCGGAACGGACGGCCCTGCCAGGAGCCTATCGCTTCTATCTGCAGGGGCTGGGGTACCTGTCCCGCCCCGGGGAAAGAGGCGCGCTGGCGACGGCGCAGGAGCTGTTCGGTCAGTCTGCGCAGAACGACCCCGAGTATGCCCTGGCTCCGGCGGGGCAGGCGGAAGCTCGACTGCGCCGGTATGTGAACGACAACCGGCCGGAGGACCTCGTCGAAGCGGAAGCGCATATCCGGCGGTCGCTGAAACTCATAGACCGGCCGCCGGCGCGGCTGCTGCTGGCCTACATCCTGCGCCGGCAGAAGCGTCTCGAGGAGGCGACGCATGAACTCGAGGCGGCGCTGCGGATGCAGCCCGCTTTGTTTGAGGCGGTCCTCCTGCTCGCCCGTACCGAACATGAGCGCAACCGGCTTCACGAGGCGGAAGGCCACTACCGGCGGCTGATCGGGCTCCGGCCGGATTGCTGGCTGGGTTACTCGAACCTGGGCGCGTTCTACTACCGCATCGGCCGCTATGCCGAGGCAGCGCGACTGTTTGAACAGGGCATCCTGCGGGCGCCGGAAAACATCACCCTCCACAGCAATCTCGTCGCCATGCGCTTCAAGTTGGAGGAGTATGACCAGGCCGAGGTGGCGATCAGCCGGGTGCTGAAAATGAAAATGGAGCTGTCAGCGGCCGCCCTATCCAATTGGGGAACCATGTTTTTCTACCAGCGCCGTTTTGTGGACGCGGCCGGGATGTTCGAGCGGGCCGCCGCCCTGGGCGCCGGGACCGACGACTACGTGATCTGGGGCAACCTCGCCGAATGCTATCGCCAGCTGCCGGGACGTGAAGCGGAGGCCCGGACCAGTCTGGCAAAGGCCATTGGGCTGGCCGAGGGTCAACGGCGGGAACGGGCGGAAAATCCCGCCCTGTGTTCGCGGCTGGCGTTCTACTACGCGTTGGGCGGGCGCGGCGCGGAGGCGTTGGCCGAGATCGGCGAGGCTCGCCGCCTGGCGCCACAGGACGCTGAAGTCTTGCTCCGGGCGGTCCGCGTGTATGAACTGTCGGGCAGGCGGGATGAAGCGCTGGCCGCTCTGGGGGAAGCGGTGGTCCGCAACGCATCGCTGTCCGATCTGCCCAATGATCCGGACCTGGCCGCCCTGAGGCAGGACCCGCGATTCGGACAGATCGTCAAAACCGTACCGACGAACGGACAGAACCCCAGAAAATAGAAAGAATTAAGGCCGTAGCCGGGTTAAGGGATCCGGAAACCAACGTAAAGGAGGATAAATCTATGGGCGCGCAACAGGTCTGGTTAAGTTTGTCTGATCCCCCCGTCAGAATCCTATATTCCAGTGATGGAGTACATTTCTACCCCCATCATCGTTTCTATGTCACCGCCGATGACATTGTTGAATGGCATTTTCGTCCCGGCAAACTGTGCATTCATTTCGTCGGGGTGTCGCCGCTGGTTCCACATTTTCCTGTCGGGGAGACTCCGGGCGTGCTGCAGGGAAAAGTGGCCAACGTGCTGCCTGGATCCTACAAATACTTTGTGGCGCTTTACGACAGCGATCGCGGAATCCTGGTCACGGACGATCCCGACATGATCGTGAATCCGGGCGGCGGCACGGGCAAGTAACGGAACGCTCCGTACCTTCCATCCGGCGCCTGGCCCGACTGTGAACCGATTCACTCGCCGGGCCGGCCCAGGATCACCACGACCTCGTCGCCGCCGAAGGCGGTCTCGGCCACCGTCTCGCCGAGGAAGATGAACCCGTCCCGGGCGGCGGCCTGCAATTCCCTTTCCATGGTGGACGTCTTGTTGGTGGCGAGCAGCCGGTACTGGTACCGGCGGGGTGGCGCACCGGCGTGCCGTTCCAGCACCACAACCACCTCCCGGCCGCCGAAGGTGCTGTCATAGATGGTCTGGCCGCGGAAGAGAAAGCCGTCGGCACCCGCCTGCGCCATTTCCCGCTCCATTGTGGACGTGCGGTTGGTGGCGAGCAGCCGGTACTCGTATCGCTCCGCGTCGTCCGCCGGCAGGCGGCGGATGATGGCCACCAGCTCGTTGCCGGGCACCAGTGTGCCGCCGCCCATGAACGCCTCGAAACGGGACCCCTCCCGGGCGGCGACGTTCAACTCCTTCTCCATGGTGGAGGTGCGGGACGTGGCCAGCAGTCGGTAGTGGACAGTTGGCTCCTCTCCGGCGACGGGTCCGGCGAGCAGCGCCAGCAGCAGCGACACCATCCCCCAGCTAGAAAACAGTCTTCCCCGGTTCATGTCTCCTCCCTTGGGTGGGCCCGGCGTCGGATTCGTTCTTGGTCCCGGCGGCCGGGCATGGTATATCTCCGCATGCATAGACCGACGAGCCGAGCGGAAGGTTCAACGGGTCGACGGCCCGGCGGATGCTGGGGGCGGGAGGAGGCGGCATGGAGATCCGGACACGCGAGGTGACCGCGGCGCTCTGGCCCGACGTGGAGTCCCTGTTCGGCGCCCGCGGCGCCTGCGGGGGGTGCTGGTGCTGGTACTGGCGCCTGGCCAAGGGCGAGTCGTGGGACGCGGTCAAAGGCGAGCCAGCCCGTCGGCGGCTGTGCCAGGGGATCGCCACCGGCGCGGTCATGGGCGTGCTCGCCTATGCCGATGCCGAGCCGGTGGGCTGGTGCACCTACGGTCCGCGGCCATCGTTCGCCCGGCTGGATCGCGCGCCCAGCCTCCGGTGCCCGGACGCCGATGCCGTGTGGTCGGTGCCGTGCTTTTTCGTCCGGCGGGACCATCGCGGCCGGAGGGTGGCCACCGCGCTGCTGGCCGCCGCGGTGGCGGCGATTCGGGCAAGCGGCGGCCGGATTGTGGAGGGGTATCCGGTCAAACCGGCCCGGACCGGCCGTCATGCCGATGCATTCGCCTGGACGGGGACCCGGGCGCTCTTCGAGCGGGCGGGCTTCGTGCTGGCGGGCAATCCCGACGGCGGGAAGCAGCGGTACCGGCTCCGCCTGACCGGCGAGTAGATCCGGGCGGATCCGATGGCGATGTGTTCTCATCTGTCCATGAGTTAGAATGAGCCGGGTGGGTGAATGGCCGACCGAACGTTCTGTATCTGCTGGAACTGGGAACACGACGCGGGCTTCATCCGCCTGCTGGAGGCCGCGTGCGCCAGCCGGGGGCTGGGCCTGATCCAGGTGACTCCGGCCAACCTGGCCGACAGCATCCGGCAGTTGCGGGAGGGCTGGCTGACCTTCCACGGGTTGCTGGACCGCGCCTCCGACACCGACGAACGGTTTCTGGAAGTGGTGGAGTGGGCCAGCGACCGCGGCGTCTATCGGATCAACCCGTACGAGCGGGCGCGCCTGCAGTGGGACAAGGCGTCGGTCCATATCGTCCTGAGCCATGCCACCCACACGCCGCGCACCATCATCCTGCCGCCCTTCGACCGGGTGCCGGAGCTGCCGCCCCTCGATCTTGCGCCACTCGGCGAGAGTTTCTGCATCAAGCCGGCCCAGGGCGGCGGCGGCGACGGGGTGGTGGTGGGCGCCACCACGCTGGACGAGGTGGTCGCCAGCCGGCAGGAGTTCGCCACCGACCGTTACCTGCTGCAGTCCATGGTCCGTCCGGCGGACCTGAACGGCCGGCCCGGCTGGTTCCGGGTGGTCCATTTCACCGGTCGGGTGTTTCCGTTCTGGTGGAATCCGGAGACCCACGTCTACGCCCCGGTGACCGCCGAGGAAGAAGCCGGTTTCGGTCTGGGGCCGCTGCGTTCGGTGTCGGCGTCCATCGCCTGGGTGTGCGGCCTGGAGCTGTTCTCCTCGGAGATCGCCCGGACCCACGACGGCTTGTTTGTGGCGGTCGATTACGTCAACGACCCGGTGGACCTGCGCCTCCAGTCGGAGACGCTCGACGGCGTTCCCGACGAAACGGTCGCCGAGCTGGCGGCCGGACTTGCCGATCTGGTCCGAGCCGGCGGGCCGCCGCTGTAGTGGAATGATACCCCGCGTGCGCGGACGAACATCCCGGCTGAGATTCCGTAAGACAATTTTGTTGCTCAGCATCCATGACGAGGTGACCATGCGACCCAAACTGTTTCTCGCGGTGTGGCTGGTGGTGCTGGCGGCCGGAGCCGCCGGCGCCGGCGAGACGCCGCCGTTTGCCTTTGACCGATACCACGAGCCCGAAGCCGTCGCGGCCCGGTTGCATCAACTGGCCCAAACGCACCCGGACGTGGCGCGGGTGCACACACTGGCGGCCAGCCCGGGCGGGCGGCCGCTCCTGGTGCTGGAGATCGGTCCCGAGATGGCGGTGCCGGCGCACCGGCTGCCGGCGGTGCTGGTGGCGGCCAATCTGGAGGGAAGTGTTCCCCTGGCCAGCGAAGCCGCCCTGTACCTGGCGCAGCTCCTGCTGGACAAGCCCGATGCCCGTGGCGACCGCACCTGGTACATCACCCCCTTGGGCAACCCCGACGCTGCGGCCCGCTTCTTCCGCCGACCGCTCGTCGAGGACAACCGGAACGACCGGCCGTTCAACGACGACCAGGACGACCGCACCGACGAGGACGGGCCCGACGATCTCAACGGCGACGGGCTGATTACCCAGATGCGGGTGCCCGATCCCGCCGGCGAATGGATCCCGGTGGAAGGTGAACCCCGCGCCCTGCGCAAGGCGGACTGGTCCAAAGGGGAAAAAGGGCAGTTCAAACTCTACACCGAAGGCGCCGACAACGACGGTGACGGCCGCTACAACGAGGACGGGCCGGGCGGGGTGGATGTGGGCCTCAACTTTCCCCACCTGTTCAAACCGTTCACTCGCACCGGCGGCGCCTGGGCCGGCAGCGAGGCGGAGAGCCACGCGCTCGTGGCCTTCGCCTTCGCCCACCCGGAGATCGGGCTGGTGGTCACCTTCGGCCGGTCGAACTTCTGCCTGAACCCACCCCGCGGCGGCCGGAGCGGCACCGCCGACTTCAACCGGATCAAGATCCCCGAGCGCATCGCCAAGTGGATCGGCCTCGAGGCGGACAAGACCTACACCATGGCCGAAGTGATGGAAGTCGCCAAGCGTTTTGCCCCGCCGGGCATGGAGCTCACCGAGGCGATGGTGGCCAGTTTCCTGGGTCTCGGCCCCGTGGTCAATCCGCTCCCGGAAGACCTGAAGTACTATGAGGCGCTGTCCAAGCAGTACAACGATTTCCTGAAGGATAGGAAACTTGACGCCAAGCGTCTCGATCCGCCGGCCGACCGCGACGGCAGCTTCGAGCTGTGGGCCTACTACCACCTGGGCCGGCCGTCCTTTGCCCTGGACTTCTGGACACTCCCCGTGGTGGAGAAGGTCAAGCCGGCCGCAGCCGACCCGGACGCGCTGACGCCCGAGAAACTGGAAACCATAACCAGCGAAGAGTTTCTGGCTCTGGGCGAGGAAAAAATCGCCGCCTTCATCAAGTCGTCCGGGGCGCCCCCATCGATCCAGCCGGCCATGGTCATCAATGCCGTCAAGGCGGGCATGATGACGCCGAAAAAGATGGCCGAGATGATGAAGACAATGCCCAAGCCGAAAAATGCCGAGGGCCTCGATTCGGAGACCGAAGCCCTGCTGGCTTTCAGCGACAAGACACTGGGCGGTTCGGGTTACGTGACATGGCAACCCTTCCAGCACCCCACACTCGGGGCGGTGGAAATCGGCGGCGCCGCGCCTTACGCCACCGGGACGCCGCCGCCGGTGCAGATGCTCCAACTCCTGGAGGGGCAGGTCCCGTGGGTACTGACTCTCGCAGACAAAATGGCGCGGATCCGCCTGACCAAGGTGGAGGTCACCGCGCTCGGCGCCGGCGTTCACCGGGTCAAGGCCTGGGTGGAGAACAGCGGCTATCTGCCCTACACCACCGCAATGGCGCAGCGGAACAACCAGTGCACACCGGTGGTGTTGGAGCTGAAGGGGGATGGATTGAAGCTCCTCGAAGGGCGCCTACGCAGCCTGATCCGGCAGGTCGGGGGCCACGGTGCCGAGACAGTCACCTGGCTCGTGCGGGCCGAACGCCCCGCGAGCGTCACCATCACCGCCTCCACGGCCACGGCATGGGGTGATGAGACCAGCATCCAGATCGGAGGTGCCCAATGAACCGCATCACATCAACCGGCCTCTGCCTGGTGATTGCCCTGGTGCTGGCTCTTCCCGTCCGGGCGGACGGAGCGCGGGCAGCCGTGCCCCTGTCGTTCGACAACTACTACACCTACGAGGAAGTGGGCCGGGCGCTCGAGGCGCTCCATCAGGCCTATCCCAAGCTGACCCGGCTCGACGTGGCCGGACACAGCGACGAGGGGCGGGCCATCTGGTGCCTCACCGTGAACAACCCGGCTACCGGCGCGGAGCTGGAGAAGCCGGCGGTCTACGCGGACGGCAACATCCATGGCAACGAGATCCAGGGCGGCGAGGTGTGCCTCTATCTCCTGAACGAGCTTCTCACCCGCTACGGCAAGAACCCGGAAATCACCCGTCTCGTGGACACGCGCTGTTTCTACGTGGTGCCGGTGGTGAATCCCGATGGCCGGCACCACTTCTTCGCCGACCCCGGCAGCCACAGCAACAACCGGAGCCTCCGCTACCCGCTCGACGACGATCGGGACGGGCTCGTGGACGAGGATTATCCCGACGACCTTGATGGGGACGGCAACATCTGCACCATGCGCCGGCGCGATCCGTTCGGCACCCACCGCACCCACCCGGAGGATCCCCGCCTGATGGTCCGGGTCAAGCCCGGTGAAAAGGCCGAATGGATCATGCTGGGTTCCGAGGGGATCGACAACGACGGCGACGGCCGGGTCAATGAGGATGCGGAAGGATATCTCGACCCGAACCGCAACTGGGGCTACGACTGGATGCCCGCCTACGTCCAGAGCGGCTCAGGGCCTTACCCGTTCGCCGGCAGGGGCCTGCGAGAGTTGGCCGCCTTCATCGAGGCTCGGCCCAACATTAACATGGCCTGGACGTTTCACAACTTTGGCGGCATGTATCTCCGCGGACCCAGCGCCAAGAGCCAGGGCGAGTATCCGCCCGAAGACGTGGCGGTCTACGACTACATCGGGAAGCAGGCCGAAAAGATCACGCCCGGGTACCGTTACATGCTGGGCTGGCGGGATCTCTACGAAACCTACGGCGACTCGGGCGAGTGGCTGGCCATGACCCAGGGCGCCTACGTTCTTGTAGGCGAGCTGTACGCCTCGGAAGAGGAGAGCTTCAACAAGCCATCGGCCGAGCGCAAAGTGGATCCGGACTACGAGTCCGGCGCCATGTTCGGCGACGATGCCGCCCGGACTCTGGAGCGGCTCCGGTTCAACGACAATCTGGCCGGGGGCGAACTGTACCAGGCTTGGCGCGCCTTCAAGCACCCGCAGTATGGCGACATCGAGATCGGCGGCTGGGTGAAGATGAGCACCCGCCTGCCGCCCCCGTTCCTGCTTCGGCAGATGCTTCACCGGAACGCCGCGGCGGTCCTGTTCTCGGCCAGGCAGACTCCCGAAGTCGGTCTCGAGATCGCCGCCGTGGAGCCGGCGGGCGGCGGCCTGCACCGGGTCACGGTCCGACTGAGCAATCCGGCGGCGATGCCGTCCATGACCGCCCACGCCCGCCGAGTGGAGCTTTACCCGCAGGACACGCTCACGCTGGCCGGCTCGGGTGTGAAAGTGATCGCCGGCGGACGGGTGACCAATCCCGCCTCCGGCGAAGTGGACTTCGTGGATCATCGCCCGGAGGTGCAGTTCCTGACGGTGCCAGGCTTCAGCCGCGTGGAGCACCAGTTCCTGGTGTCGGGCAAGGGGCAGGCGGTGGTGACGTACACGTCCCGGCACGCGGGCGTGCGGCGGGCGAACGTGCAGATTCCGTAAGCATATCCGGGCGCCCGTT
>ERZ1645192.4-NODE-4-length-134352-cov-23.023403_pt1 | contig 134352 bp, 115 predicted proteins | sample MGYA00575354_ERZ1645192 | MGnify/ENA primary metagenome ERZ1645192 (study PRJEB40844, sample SAMN11349763) | freshwater sediment metagenome | isolation source: river sediment | host: Sediment | place: India: Faizupur Khadar , New Delhi | collected 2017-02-21 ... | reverse complement strand
TACAGATGCTCTGCAGGCGGGTGGCCATAATCAGGGAAGGCAGAATCGTCAATGTCGAAGCGATAGAGACATTAAGGAAGAAACAACTGAAAAAGATCAGGATTGAATTCAATGACACGGTACCAGGGAACCTGGCCAGCCTGCCGGGACTGGAAAACGGCTTCAACGTCTCGGGTAAAGCGATTGAATTCATTTATTCAGGCGATATGAACAGCCTTGTTGCCGCACTGAGCGGAAAGGATATCGCAGACATGACAGTCGAGGAGCCTTCTCTTGAAGAAATTTTCATGCACTATTACAATTAGCCCGGGATAATCTGATGAACAGGAGTTTATTTCTCAGAGAGCTTCGCAGCAATGCAACAAGCCTGCTGATCTGGACGGCAATCATAACATTCCTTACCACTGCCACAATGGCCCTTTACGGCATATTTCTCGAAAATAACGTAAAGATTCTGGCGATGATAAGCATCCTGCCAGAAGGGGCATTGCAGTTCAAGGGCATCTCAGATGTCAACGACCTTTTTTCGGTCCTTGGTTTCTATTCCGCCAATAATGTGATTTACATGCTGGTTTTGGGGAGCATCTACTCAATTGTACTATCCTCCAACATCCTGCTGAAGGAGGAGTATGGAAGAACAGCTGAGTTTCTGCTTTCGTGGCCGGTTACAAGGGGACAGGTCTTCACCGGTAAGCTGACCGTCGTTATCATCAACATCCTTGCACTGAATCTGGTTACAACCATAGCTGGTTACATATCACTTGAAACCTGCAAGAAAGAACCCTATAATGTTGATGCGTTTCTTATTATGTCACTGTACACCCTTTTACTGCACCTTTTCTTCGCAGCGCTGGGTCTCTTTATGTCAGTCCTTGTTAAAAAACCCAGACCGATAACCACCCTTAGCGTGGCATTGGTCATGGTTCTTTATTTCATCTTCACAATCTCAAATATCACACCTGATCTTTCATGGGCAGGATATGTCAGTCCATATAAATTCATTGATCTCGATGTGGTTAACCCTGCCTACAGGATAGACCTGTTAAATATTCTGTATTTTACAGGGTTTTCGTTTTTGCTGATCTTCTCATCGCTGAGGATATATCTCAGGAAGGATATTTATCTTTAGATAGAGTTTCCCTGCCTGGACAAAAACTGCATCGTGCAGGCGGAGGATTTGCAAATCAGTCAATTATGGCAATCACGGCAATCACTAAGTTACTCATGGCGACAGCACTGCTTGTATCCGGCCCGATATGGTCACAGCAAAATCCGGGCAACACTTTTGAGGGGAGCGGCGACATAGGAAGCTGCGGGATAACAGGTTCGACTGAATTCCTGCCGGAGAGTCAGGAGTTTATCCTGACCGGATCCGGTGAAAATATCTGGTTCGGATCTGACCAGTTCCATTTCGCATGGAAGAAGCTGGAGGGCGATTTCATCCTTAGCGCAGATATAAGGTTCGTTGGAGAAGGCAGGCATGAACACAGGAAAGCCGGCTGGATGGTCAGGGAAGGACTCGGAAGCGGGGCGTCCCACGTCAGCGCAGCAGTGCACGGCGACGGACTGGCCTCGCTGCAGTACCGCACTGTTGATGGGGGAGAAACGATGGAGAGCAGGTCAGGGGTGAATGCACCTGATGTAATACAGCTTGAAAGGAAAGGTGATCTTTTCATCTTCTCTGCTGGCGTAAGGGGGAGGCCTTTTGAAACAGTTGAAATCAGGCAGGATTCGCTGACCGGGAACGTGTATGCAGGCCTGTTTGTATGCTCGCATGATAACACCGTGGTCGAAAAAGCTGTTTTTTCAAATGTAAGGATCACCATTCCGGCATGGCCAGGTCTGGTGCCTTACCGTGATTACCTTGGAAGCAACCTTGAAATCCTGGATGTTGAGACCGGCCATCGCAAGGTGGTTTACAAAGCGCATAACTCAATACAGGCTCCCAACTGGTCGCCTGACGGCAGGTACCTGATATACAACAGTGAGGGTTTGCTCTACAGGTTTGATCTGGAAACAGGCAAGCCTGAGGTGATCAATACAGGGTTTGCCACAAGCAACAACAATGACCATGTGCTCTCATTTGACGGGAAGATGCTTGGAATCAGCCATCATGCCCCAGAAGAGAAAAACAATTCGATAATATACATTATGCCTGCTGAGGGGGGCACTCCGGAGCGGATCACCGCGAAGGGTCCCTCCTACCTCCACGGCTGGTCGCCTGACGGCCGCTGGCTGACCTACACTGCTGAACGAAACGGCGACTATGACATCTATAAAATCTCCGTAAAGAAGAAGAAAGAGATAAGGCTAACCGAAGCCCCCGGTCTGGATGACGGTTCAGAGTACTCTCCTGACGGGAAGTATATTTATTTCAATTCAGCCCGCACCGGCGTAATGAAGCTCTGGAGGATGAAGCCTGACGGCTCGAAACAGGAACAGGTAACATTCGATGAATTCAACGACTGGTTTCCCCACCTGTCGCCGGACGGGAGTCAGATTGTATTCCTTTCTTTCCTTCCAGAAGTAAAAGCAGATGATCATCCCTTTTATAAACATGTATATATCAGGAGAATAACAATCCCCGGACTTGAAACCAGCCGGCAGGATTTTGGATCCGAAACGCCGGAGGTAATTGCATATCTTTACGGCGGGCAGGGCACCATCAATGTTCCGGGATGGTCTCCTGACGGGAGGAAAGTGGCATTTGTAAGCAACTCCGGTCCGACCGATTGACCGTAATGGGAAAAACCAACGAAATGAAGAAACCGATATTTACAATGACCGGGATTAAGCGTTACCTGCTTGTTGCCGCAATACTTCTGGTTGCGGTGATTCTGCTGGCAAACAAGCTGCTGGTATGGGGGGCTGCCTTCCTGGCTGCCGGGCTGATAATCCTTGGCATACAGCAACTGATACAGCTGAATGTGAAGGTCTCAAAGTTCGAGGACAACATCTCAGGGCTCGAGGAGAAGAACCAGAGCCTGGCCAGGATAAACGAGAAGCTTGCCGAGGAAAATGCATTCCTTAAGGAGCGGCATTTCCAGATCACCCAGATCAGGAGTATCCTCGAGATGAATCTCTTCGAGATAGACACCCGGTTCAAGCGCACCGTCAACAGGACGGAGAATCTGAATGACCGAGAAATCAGGCACATCGGCAGCCTGGGTGTTTCACTCAAGGCAAAGTACGGCATTGATCTAAAGGAACTCAGGTTCAAGTATCTGCCTGAAAGTGATGAACTTATAGTGGCCAATATCAATCCGCGGTTTCTTTCGTTTGGCAATCGCAAGCTTGAGTGGGAGTTTTTCGAAACACTTGAGTACAGGAGGCAGTTGCCTCTCACCGGAAAAAGGTGGATGACAAGTGATGACCTGGCAGAGAAGGCTGACAGGCTGAAGGAGGAAATTCGTCTTGAAACTGAGCATTCCCTGGAGAGCGGGCCCGAGGAGTTTTCATGGATCATGGAACCGATCAGAGAGAACGTCGGAAATACAATCAGGATAATGTTCAGGGGTCTCTGCAGCAATATCCGGATAGCAGAACTGGCTGACGACAGTTTCTTGCCGCTGGAAGGAATCAGGCTGGAGAAACTGGAAGAACAGAAGAAACTCAAATAGACTTTGAATGAAAAGGATATGCTTTGCAGCTTTCATGGTGATAGCCGTATTCGCAGGCTGCAGTGAATCGAAAACAAGCCTCATGACAAGCCCTGATGGCAGCATTACTGTGGCATTCAATCTTCTGAAGGGCGGGCAGCCGGTATATACTGTAATATACCGTGACACAGCCGTGATCACTGAAGGCAGACTCGGGATCATCAGGAAAGATGCCGATTTCTCATCGGGACTGAGACTGGATTCAGTGACCGGCCCGGAGGAAGTCAGGGAGAGTTATACAATGCTGCACGGCAAGAAAAGAGATGCATCCTACAGCGCCCTGAGACATACGGTACACCTTTCCGCCTCATCCGGCGAGCCAATGGACATTATCTTCCAGGTTTCGGATGACGGATTGGCATTCTGCTATAAATTTCCAGGCGAATCCGGGGAGATGAAATACATCACTGCCGAAAAGAGTTCATTTGGTTTTGCGGAGGGGACTCTTGCCTGGATCCAGCCCCGTGCAGCATCGAAATCAGGCTGGAACCAGACCAATCCTTCGTATGAGGAGAATTATCTGATGGAGGTGCCACTGGTCTCTGTGGCATCTGACTCAAACGGCTGGGTCTTCCCTGCCCTGTTCCGCTCCGGCAACTGCTGGGTGAATCTTACTGAGAGCTGGCCTGACCGCAACTACTGCGGCAGCCACCTGGCGAAGGGTAGCGGCTCCAATGAGATGGTGATCGCATTTCCGGAGTCCACTGAGGGTTATACGGGCGGTTCGGTTTTCCCGCAATCCAAGCTCCCCTGGCAGACACCCTGGAGGATCATTACAATGGGCAGCACACCGGAGATAATTGCCGAGTCTACACATGGCACCGATCTTGCTCTTCCGACACGGGAGGGCGACTTCAGCTATGTCAGGCCGGGAAGGGCGGCATGGAGCTGGGCCCTGATGAAAGACGGATCCGTCAACTATGAGGAGCAAAAGCGTTTCATCAGCTATGCCTCGGAGATGGGATGGGAATATTGCCTTATAGACGTGAACTGGGATCAGACAATCGGCTGGGACAAGCTCGCCGATCTTGCCCGGCTGGCAGAGGAAAGAAAGGTAGGGCTGATACTCTGGTACAACTCCGCAGGCGACTGGAATACTGTGACCTACCACCCGAAAGACAGGCTCCTTACACATGAACTCAGGGAAGAGGAATTCAGCAGGCTGGAGAGCCTTGGAATAAAGGGAATCAAGGTTGATTTCTTTGGCGGCGACGGTCAGTCGATGATGGATTACTATCAGGATATCCTTGCCGATGCCCACAGGCATAAGCTTGTTGTGAACTGTCACGGTTCAACATACCCCAGGGGGTTGCAACGCACCTGGCCGAACCTTGTATCGATGGAGGGAATCCGCGGTTTCGAGTTTGCCACTTTTGATCAGGCAACCGCTGACCTTGTGGCATCAAAGGCAACAACGCTGGCATTTACCCGTAATGCGTTCGATCCGATGGACTTCACCCCGGTCTGCTTTACTGAATACGACAATTTCGAGCGCCGAACGGGTAACGGCGCAGAGCTGGCGCTGGCTGTACTGTTCCTTTCAGGGGTACAGCATTATGCGGAAACCCCGCACGGGATGGCAACTGTTCCGGACTACGTCAGGGAAATGATGAAGGAAATCCCGGTAAAATGGGATGAGACCATGTTTCTTACCGGTTATCCGGGAAAATACATAGCGCTTGCGCGAAGATCAGGAAATCGCTGGTATGTGGCCGGGGTAAATGCAGAAAAGGATACCCTCAGCCTCTGTCTGAGATTGCCCTTTGCTGAAGGCATTTCAGGAACCATTATTACAGAAGGTGAGACACTGCGGTCATTCTCGCAGGATTCAATCACACCTGAATGGGCTGGCGGGTCAAGTTTGGAAATAATGCCCAATGGAGGTTTTGTAATCGTCTTCACACAGGATTTTGATTAAATACGAGCTTCGATGAAAAATACAATATTCCTATATCTTCTGTTACTGATCCTGGTTTCAGGGTGCAAAACCGGTAACAGGCTGTCACATGATTACGTTCTTTGGTATGACACACCGGCGGCGGAATGGACCGAAGCGCTGCCCGTTGGCAACGGGCGCCTTGGCGGGATGATCTTTGGCGATCCGGAGATTGAGCGTCTCCAGGTAAATGAGGAGTCGCTCTGGGGAGGTGTGAATGTGCCCAACAACAATCCCGGTGCACTTACAAACCTGCCGAAGATCAGGGAGCTGATTATTGAGGGGAAGATCCCTGAAGCCTATGATCTTTCGGAGAAATATCTGGCCGGCATACCAGCCAAGACATGGTCATACCAGACGCTGGGAGATATGTTCTTCCGGTTTGCCGACACCACAGCGGTGACAGACTACCGGCGTGAGCTTGACCTGGAGACGGGGATCGCCAGTATAAGTTTCAGGAGGAACGGCAAAAAGATTTCTTATGAAGTATATGTTCCTGCCGGCGAGGACCTGATTGTAATCAGCATGCATTCGCAGGAAGAGGGAGGGCTTGATATGGATATCGTGATGACCCGGCCGCAGGATGCAGTAATAACAGTCACTGAAAACAGGATAGACATGGAGGGACAGATTAATGACCCCGAAGATCCTGAGAGAGGGCCGGGCGGTGAGCATATGAAGTTCTTTGCATCGCTGATTGTGATGAGTTGTGATGGTGAGCTTAAAGCAGGCGAGAGCAGTCTGAAATATGCGGGAGGCAAGGAAATGACCCTGTTTTTCAATGCACATACTAACTATAATATTGATCTGCTGAATTTTGACAGGTCCATTGATCCGAGGAAGACATGTACTGATGCAATCAGTAAAGCCTCCTGGAAATCCTTTGCAAAGATCCGCAAGGACCATATCCTCGAGCACTCCTCTGTGTTCAGGAGGGTTCAGCTTGACCTGGGAGGCGATCGTGCCATGGACAAAATCCCCACGGATGAGCGGTTGAGGCGCTTCCAGGCCGGCGGTGATGATCCGGGACTCATCGCCACGTATTTTCAGTACGGACGATACCTGCTGATGGGATCATCGCGCCGACCGGCGCAACTACCTGCAAATCTGCAGGGTATATGGAACAAGGATATTTCAGCCCCATGGAATTCTGACTATCATACCAACATAAATCTCCAGATGAATTACTGGCCGGCGGAGGTCTGCAACCTTTCAGAAACGGCTGAGCCACTTATACGGTTCATGGAGGAGCTGACCGGCCCGGGAAGTGTAACTGCACGCGAGACGTACGGTGCGAAGGGGTGGACTTTACATCACACGACCGACGTCTTCGGCAAGACATCTGTGCTGGATGGAGTCTACTGGGGGATGTTTCCCCTGGGGGGTGCCTGGATGACCCTGCCGTTATGGGAACATTACGAGTTTACAAATGATACTGTTTATCTTCGTGAACGGGCGTATCCCGTAATGAAGGGAGCTGCTGAGTTTATAGGGACGTTCCTGGTACCTGACAGCCAGGGGAGACTGGTCACCGTCCCCTCCTACTCACCCGAGAACAGCTATATCGATCATGTCTCCGGTAAGGAGTTCAAGCTTACGTATGCACCTTCGATGGACAACCAGATCATCCGTGAGGTTCTGGGAAACTGCCGGAAGGCTGCAGGCATTCTGGGTGTTGACCGGGAGTGGAGCGATTCGCTTCAGCTCATAATCGACAGGATTCCGGCTGACAGGGTCGCATCTAACGGCACAATTGCCGAGTGGATCGAAGAGTATGCTGAGGCGGAGCCCGGTCACAGGCACATGTCACATCTCTTCGCACTGCATCCTGGAACACATATAACGCCTGAAACACCGGAGCTGTATGCTGCGGCAAGGAAGACGCTGGAGCATCGCCTGGAAAACGGCGGCGGGCATACCGGGTGGAGCAGGGCCTGGATAATAAACTTCTATGCACGCCTTCTTGACGGCGACGAGGCATACAAACATCTCAGACAGTTGCTTGAAAAATCAACCCTTCCCAATCTCTTTGACAACCACCCGCCATTTCAGATCGACGGTAATTTCGGAGGGGCTGCCGGCCTGGCTGAAATGCTTATACAGAGCCATAACGGAGTGGTTCAGTTGTTGCCGGCGCTGCCCGCAGCATGGCCTGACGGAAAGGTAACAGGACTCAAGGCAAGGGGCAATTTCGAGATCGGAATTGATTGGCGCGCCGGTGTTGCGGAGGAGATCACCGTGAAATCACTTTCCGGGGCGCCACTTAACGTGTCCTATCGCGGCAATTTGAATTCCATAGAGACGAAAAAAGGTGTCACATACAAATTTGACAGTAACCTGAAATGGATAAAGTAATATTCTTAATTGCACTGAGCCTGCCGGTTATATTCTTTTCGAAGAAGAGCCTTTTTGAGCCGCACAGTCACGGATTCACAAGGTTTTTCAGCTGGGAGTGCATCATAGTCCTTTTCGTTTTCAATTATGCAAAGTGGTTTGCGGAGCCATTTGCAGCGAGACAGATTATATCATGGCTTTTGCTGATTATCTCAATATGGTTCCTGATTGAGTCAGTGATGAGGATTAGCCGTGCCAGGAAGCCGGGTGTAGTGAGGGTTGATGAGAAGCTCTTCAGGTTTGAGAAGACTACCGAACTGGTCACTTCAGGCATTTACAGATACATCAGGCACCCGATGTATTCATCACTGCTTTTATTGACATGGGGGATATGGTTCAAGCAGCCTCTCTGGTATCTCTTTCCTGTGGCACTGCTGGCTTCATGGCTCCTATGGCTCACCGCCCGTCGTGATGAAAAGGAGTGTATCTCCTATTTCGGGGAGAAGTACAGTAATTACATGAAAGGGACAAAAAGGCTGATCCCCTTTATATTATAAAATATTGATTATCTGCTATCTCCAGTTTTCTATTTTGTCAAGAGGGTAGATAGGTCTCGGGATATTTACGTAGTTCAATCTGGCCGGGTCAGTGTTGCTCAGACCCGGTGAGATCACGTTCACAGTTTTCCTGTTGTAGAGGAGATAATTGTACCTGAAGGGGAAGAGGTTTTTCACAACCACTATGTCGGCTTTCCAGATTGAGAGGCCAAGGTCTTTGAAATCGGCCGGTGTCCTTGAGGCCATCGGCAGCTCAGAAATAATGAGGTGTATGCCGTTGTGTTTCACGATGACTGTCTTTCCGAATGAGGTCTCCTGTTTGAGCGTTATAATTCCTGAATAGATGAATGGTTGATTATAGACAGTGTCTATCTTCCCTCCCACTGTCAGTGTGACCTCATCGCCGACGTTGCTGTTCCATGCCTGGCGGGCAGCCTGCTCATCGCGGAGGGCAATATATGAGGTCAATTCGCTGCCGGTTTCGGTCAGCGATTTAAGTATCCATGTGCTTTCTCCGGGGGTTCCGGTGCCTACAGCGTCGGAGACATCGCAGAAGACAAGAGTACCCAGTGCCCGGGCTGTCTTCTTATCACGTGCCACTGCAACTGCTTCTTCAGGGCTGTTACCTTCGGGCTGGGGAACATCACGCACGGCCCAGGCCATCTCTGAGATTTCGTCAGCCAGCTTCTGCGACAGGTCAGCCTTACCGTCAGTAATTGCTATTGTGCTGTATCCCAGTTCAGGTTCATCAATCCAGATATGCACAGGGAAAAATGAAACAGAGAGTACGTCCGGCTGTTTCTCCATCTTCTTCATCGAGGAAAATATCTTGCGGAACGGGGGCAGAAAATCGACGTTGATACCTCCTCCTTTCAGCAGTTTCATCTTGTTTACAGCCATCACCGGCTCAATCTCTCCCAGAATTGTCCTTATCAGCAGGTCACCAGCCTTAAATGCGGTCTTAAAATGGTCGCGGTGGGGATTGGTATGGTATCCTACAATTATGTCTGCATTCTCAGCCCTTCGCCTTGTCACGTTTGCATGGAGGTCAAATGTCACGGCGATAGTTACATCCGGTCCGAGTGTATCCCTGAGTGCTTTGATCAGGTCGCCCTCAGGGTCAAATATTCCCTGGACGCCCATGGCACCGTGGAGCGACAGGTATATTCCGTCAACCTTCTCCAGCCCTGCAGCTTTCTCGATGATGAGGTTTTTAATTTTCCTGTAGAAGAGGCTGTCAACCGGGCCGCCGGACATTGATTTGGCCTGGACTACCGGTATGGTTTTGATTCTTCCCTTTCCGCTTTTATCCACTGCCGAGAGGAAACCGGCAAGCTGCTTGTCCTCCTCAATGGCTGAAGCTGGCACATCATCATTGTAAAACAGGTGATCTGCCTTAAAATTTACCTCGGTGGTGATCACCGGGGAAAAGCTGTTCACCTCATGCATGAATTCAGCATAAAGTATAACTTTCTGATCTGAAGCAATATCCGGGTTCTGTTGTTCTCTGCCTGAGACATCCCCCTGCTGTGAACAGGAAACAAAAGACAGAATCGTCAGCAAAAAGAACACATTGGTCAAAATCAACCTGGTGCAGTGGTACTTTTGGGCCATTTCTTTATTATTTTTATTACAAAAGTAGCAGAGAATTCTCTCATTGCCGGAAATACAAAGTTAAAATTGTCAGGTAATCTGGAGTGGCTGAGGCACAGGATATACGGAAAGCGTTACGGGTATGAAGTGCTTTTCAGGGACCAGGACCGCAAGGTCCGGGGCAGGCCGGGCATCATTCTTGCCGATCTGGGGATGCCTGAGGAACATGACCCGTCATTCTACACCCGTTTTATGGATCATGTCTTTGCGTGCTCAATACCGCGATTCATACAGCCGCTGGTATTGGCTGACAGGGGCCTTGCATTGATTGATCCGGGTAATCCTCTGGCACGTGAATCATTCAAACCGAAGCATCTGGTTGATATGAATGGTTCATTCCTAAACAGGGCGGGCAAACCCTATACAGAGTGCGAGGTCAGCTGGCATCCGCCAGGAATGAAAAAGAATCCTTCCGATCATGGTTATTTCCTTTATAAGGGAGATGGCAAGGGAGGGGCACCGGACATCTGCCAGAAAACGGCTGCCAAGGTTGCCGGCTGGTATTACGGGCATCTGATACCGGAAAAGAAAATAGCATGGGCAACCCAATGCAAGAGGGTGTACGAGGAAGCTGAGGCCATGTTGAAGTCAGAATACCCTGAGGCAGTTATAAGGCATGCACGCTACATGTTTCCTGAATCCATAATAGAAGCTGCTGACAAGTTGATAAGTGAAGGCTGCGGAACAATCATCTATCAATGTTTCTGCAACCCTGTATATTCTGACTTTGAGGATTACTCCCTTGCATTTCCGCTTGTTCACCGGAGTGTGAACGGCAGGGCAAAAGTCATCTTTGCCGATCAGGCAGGTAACCAACCGGCTATACGCCTGGCATACACCGGACTTGCAGCGGATGTGATTTACGAAATCCCTTCTTCAGCCAGCCTTCTCCTTATCTTATCAAGGCACGGCCACCCTTTCCGGCGTGAAACACTTGATCTGCGCAGTCCTGCCTATACTGTACCCCTTGAAGCGGATATGCGCAAGCTGCTGAAGGAAAGGAACGGCCGGAGTGAACTGGTTTGGAGTGATGACGAGTTCGCTGATGAGTACTGGGATCCTAAGCGGAAGAAATGCTCTACCTTCATGGCTTACAGGAAGGCAATTGATGAAGGATATGACTTCGCGGTGGAGGTGCCTGTCGACTTCATCGCCGAGAACACTGACCTGATGTTTCTTCATGCAATTAAAAAGTTCAGGGCATTCAGGGAATACGATCCATTTCAGCCGGTACCCTACCCCGACTGGGCTAAACCTCTCAGGAGAGTCTTCAGGGAGGGGAAAACGACCGGAATCTACGCCGGATGTCCGGTAGGGAAATACAGCAGGCACATTGCGGAGGCCGCCGGCAATTCGGTAATTGAAATATTGAACCACAGGGGTTGAGCGGATGTTCAGGAGATCGAATATGAATAAACTGATGGGAATGAAACCGGATAAAAGAATTATGGCGGTGGTACTTTTCATGCTGACGGCGGCCGCGGTCATGGCCCAGGATGGAGGCAAATCATTTGGGGAGGCGAGCATGGCGGCAAACAATACCGGCATGTATATCCTCGGAGGATGGGCTGTTGCCAACATGGCTGCAGGTGCATACGGCTGGGCTGCATTTGACGGAGATAAGAAGTATTTCAGCCAGATGAACATCTTCTGGAATGTGGTTAACCTCTCAATTGCGGGATTCGCGCTTTACAGCAACTACAGCACCGACCTGGTTTCGGCCGGCGCTGATGAGATTCTTGCAAAGCACCTTAAAACGGAAAGGCTTTTCCTTGTTAACTCAGGGCTTGATATCGGCTATATGGGAGCCGGGTTCCTGATGAGGCATCTCTCAGCCAGGTCGGAGAAAAGAGGTGATCTGCTCAAAGGGTATGGCAATGCTGTCATACTCCAGGGGGGATTCCTGCTTGTTTTTGACCTTGTGATGTATTTTGTCTTCAATGATATGAGGCCCGTTAACTTTGAACCAACCATGGCAGTGATAAACGGGGAGGCTCTGGCAGCAGGTATTCGGATAAATTTTTGACAATAAATGAACTAAACATAACAAAGTCAATTCGAAACACCAGAAAATGAAGATCCTTCTTACCGGGGCAACCGGTTATATTGCCAAGAGGCTGCTTCCTTCACTGCTTGCCGGAGGACATGAAGTGATCTGCTGCGTACGTGACAGGCAAAGATTTGATGTCTCAAGATTCAACAGCGAACGGATTTCTGTAATCGAGGTCAATTTTCTCGTTACAGAATCGCTTGCAGCAATACCTGATGATATTGACGCTGCCTATTACCTGATCCACTCCATGTCAGCCTCTACCGGGAGTTTTGACGAAATGGAGCGGACCTCCGCAATCAACTTCCGTGAGCGGATGAGCAGGACGCATGTCAGGCAGGTGATTTATCTCAGCGGGATAGTAAATACAGGCAAACTGTCAAGACACCTGGCCTCCCGGAAGACGGTTGAGGATGAACTTTCCACAGGTTCATACCATCTTACCACACTCAGGGCCGGGATAATACTCGGTGCCGGAAGTGCCTCGTTCGAGATCATACGGGATCTCGTCGAGAAGCTCCCGGTAATGATTGCCCCCAGGTGGCTCCATACGAAGTCACAGCCTATAGCAGCAAGGAACGTGATTGAATTCCTCAGCGGAGTGCTGATGAAAGAGAATTGTTTTGATAAAAGCTTTGACATAGGCGGCCCTGATATACTGACCTACAGGGAAATGTTGCTGAGGTTTGCTGCCGTGAGACACCTCAAACGAAAAATAATTGTTGTTCCGGTAATGACTCCGAGGCTCTCCTCCTACTGGCTCTACTTTGTCACCTCCACTTCATACAAACTTGCCATGAACCTTGTCGACAGCATGAAGGTTGAGGTAATATGCAGGGAGAACAACCTGCACAGGGAACTGGGGATCAACCTGCTGAATTTCGACGAGGCAGTCAGGAGCGCATTTGAAAGGATCGAGCATCATGAGGTGACATCAAGCTGGACGGACGCCCTGTCCGGTCCCGGGCTGGAAAGAGGAGTATCTCATCTTGTGACGGTACCCGTTCACGGCTGCTTCAGGGACATAAGGAAGAGCAAGTTCGCTGACAGGGATATTGTAATCGACCGTTTATGGTCTATCGGCGGCAGAACAGGCTGGTATTATGCCAACTGGCTGTGGGGACTGAGAGGATTCGTTGACAAACTCTCAGGAGGTGTTGGTCTGCGGCGGGGAAGAAAGAACGACAGGGAAATATCACCGGGAGACGCACTTGACTTCTGGCGCGTTCTTTACGCTGACCGTGAAGACGGCAGGCTTCTCCTCTATGCGGAGATGAAGCTGCCCGGTGAGGCATGGCTCGAATTCAGGATTATAAATGATACGCTCATCCAGACGGCCACTTTCAGGCCCCTTGGACTGAAGGGAAGACTTTACTGGTACTCCGTGATGCTGTTCCATGAATTTGTTTTCAGGGGGATGATAAACAGGCTGACTAGCTAAAGACAACACAATGAAGCAGCAGCCGATAATAAAGAAACTGAGAGCAGGGCTCAAGGCCGACGAAACCGGCAACAAGGCCAACTCATTGATATTCCTGCATCATTACGGATTCAATATCCCGCTTACATACCTCGTTACCACCGGGGCATACGAGAGATACAGGGCCGGCGAAGAAACAATCCATGAGAACCTGAAAAAAGAGCTTGAGGGGCTTCCTTCAAGAACATGGGCAGTACGCTCGTCAACTTCAGCCGAGGACTCCCATGAGTACAGTTTTGCCGGGCAGTTTCAGACTGTCATAAATGTCAGCGGTACAGAGGCAATCATGGCTGCCGTCAGGAAGGTCTGGGACTCAGCCAGGATTCTTGATGACAATGATTACATAAGAAAGACAGGGGTATCAGCAATCAGGTGCGGGGTGATAATCCAGGAGATGATACCTGCGAAGCTGGCCGGGGTAAGCTTCAGCCGCAACCCGGTGACGAACCGGAATGAGACTGTAATCGAGGCTGTTGAAGGGGCCGGGGAAGAACTTGTGCAGAAAGGGATCACCCCGATGCGCTGGCGCATCATGAAGAAAACAGTGCTGGAAGGCAATGAGCAGCACCCGATGATTGAGGTCATCAGAAGGATTGCAGCTGACACCGCAAAACTGAAACGCTATTACGGCCGGCACATCGATATCGAGTGGGTACACGACGGCAGACAGCTCTACTATCTGCAGCTCAGGCAGATAACAGCCAGAAAAGAGGTCGCTGTCTACTCCAGCAAGATGGCCCGGGAAATGCTGCCCGGACAGGTCAAGCCGCTCGTGTGGTCTGTGAATATTCCATTGGTCAACAGTACCTGGATCGGATTGCTTGAGGAGATAACCGGACCTCTTGACACAAAACCGGAGGATCTGGCCAGGCCGTTTTACTACCAGGCTTACTTCAACATAGCTGTCCTGGGGAGCATACTCCAGAAGATAGGCGTCCCCGCTGACAGCCTGGAAAAATTCATGACCGGCCATGAAAGCGGGATGCATTCCTTCAGACCAGGAATCCGGGCCCTCCGTCATACATTCAGAATAATGAGGTTCCTGAAATCGAAGCTGGCTTTTGAAAAGACCTTTCTCCGCGAGTTTGAACCGCTTAAATCCCGCTGTCGCGAAATGGCAAAAACCATTCCGGCGGAATTCAGCCCCGGCACCTATCCCGGGCTTTATTCACGGCTGTTCGAAACTGGCCGGAGACTTGCCTACCTGAACATAGTCACCCCGATGCTGATGACCATGTATCACAAGGGGCTGAAGAAGAAGCTCGCCAGGGCGGGACTTGATTATGACACCCTGGATTTCAGAAAGGATTTCCCGCAGCTGCGGGATTATGAACCGCTTCCACTGCTTCTTGAAATCAAAGAAAGGATAGCAGCCCTTCCGCCAGAGACAAGGGAAAAATGCACCTCCATGGCAGCCCTCAGGAGCATGCCGGAGGCAGTCGGAATATGCAAAGCGATTGATCAGTTCATTGAGCTGTTCGGGCATCTGAGCGAGAGCGGAAATGATTTCTCGCATGTCAAGTGGGAAGAGGACGGTGAGACAGTTTTCAGGATGATTTTGTCAGCTGACGGGCAGGAAAGAAAGAGGAAGCTATTTACGATTGACGGTCTTGAAGAAAGTGGTATCAGGGTGCCGGCCTCACTGCGCAAGGCTTATCTCAGGGCAGGGAGGTTCAAGGTTTACAGGGAGCAGATAAGTTCTTTGTATATTTACGGCTACGGCCTTTTCCGCAGGTTGTTCCTGCTGGCCGGCGGCGAAATGGTGTCACACGGAATACTTGGCAAGCCGGATGATATTTTCTATCTCACAAGAAATGAGGTTGATGAGATCATGAGAAACCCCGAGGTTGCAGGCGGTAACGATTACCGTGAACGTGTGGTCCGCCGCCGTAACGAGATGGAAGAAACAAAGGATATTGTCTTGCCGGTTGTCATTTACGGTGAAGACGCCCCGCCACCGGAGACCGGGAAAAGCCGGAATCACTCCGGTACCGGCACTTCACCTGGAACATTTACAGGCAAAACGAAATTGGTCAGGAGCGTGTCTGATTTCGATAAAGTGGTTAAGGGAGATATTATTCTCATCCCCTTTTCCGACGTCAGCTGGACCACTGTGCTTGCAAAAGCCGGAGCAATCGTCTCGGAGACCGGGGGGATGCTTTCGCACTGTTCAATAATAGCAAGGGAGATGGGAATTCCCGCCATGGTTTCGGTGCCAAATGCCTGTGCAATCGGCAGTGGTCTGACAGCCACTGTAAACGGTTCGAACGGGGTCTTAACGATTCATGATTATGAGTGATACGCTGGTATTTGCAAATAGTCATCCCTGGCTGACGGCCGCCATATGTTCCATTGCCGGGTACTTTATCGGCACTGTTTCATCCGCCAGGATAGTCTATTTTCTGGCAACCGGTAAATGGACCATTGAGCCGTTTGCGGAGCCGGTTCCAAATTCCGATGAAGTTTTTGAGTCAGACCTGGTAAGTGCAACGCTGGTTAACAAGAAACTGGGTGCAAAATATGGTTGCATCACCTCAATTGCCGATATGCTCAAGGTTGCGGTGCCCATGTTGCTGGTCAGGCTGGTATTCGATGAACAACCGTATCACCTGCTTGTGGCACTCTTCGGCGTTGCTGGTCACAATTTCCCGGTCTGGTATGGTTTCAGGGGCGGCCGTGGTGAGTCGCCCATTATCGGTTCACTGCTTGTAACAAGCTGGAGTGGGTTCCTCCTTACAAACCTTGCCTCAGTTGCGCTTGGATTCATCACCGGAAGTGTTCTTGTGATGCGATGGGGCGCTTATCTGATTATGCCTGCATGGCTCTGGTTTCAGTTCCGCGACTGGCGCTACGTGGTTTTCATGGTGCTCCTGGTCGTTCTGTTCCTCATATCCATGAGAAAGGACCTGGCGCGGTTCAATGAGCTTAAGAAAAAGAGAGGTTCGAAATTCACCGAAGAAGAGGTCTCGGAATTCATTCTGATGGGTAAGAGTCCCGGGAGGATGCTTGACAGGTACAGTCTTTTCGCGCTGGTCAGGCGCATGTTTGCCCGGAGAAGGGAGGGCGGCAGATGAACATCCGGAACAGGATAGCGCGCAAGAGGGAGGAATGCAGATGAACTGCCGGAAAATGATAGCACACAGAAGGGAGGACTGCAGATGAACCGCAGGAGCCTGGCAGTTGCCGCAATGGTATGGCTGTTGTCAGCGGTAACCCTTTACCCCCAGGGTGCAGGTGTCACCTTTGACAACCAGGTCAGCACCTGGCTGGGGATGAACTTCCCTGACGAGGTGAAATGGCAGTCGGGCATCAGGTATATCCCGACCCTCAGCCCGTGGGTAAAGGCAGGCGCAAGCGGCAAGTTCGATGCGGAGTTCTCTGTCAACACCTTCGGGAGTGTGCATCTTACCGGAAGAGAATATGATTCAGCAGATTTCAGGTTCAAACCCTACCGTCTGTGGCTGAGGTATTCCACTTCCCATCTCGAGATAAGGGCAGGACTGCAAAAGATAAACTTCGGTTCCTCGACAATCCTGAGGCCGCTTATGTGGTTCGACAAAATGGATTTCAGGGATCCGCTGATGCTTACCGACGGGGTTTATGCGCTGCTCGGACGCTACTATTTCAGCAATAATGCAAACATCTGGCTGTGGGGGCTTTACGGCAATGATAAAACAAAGGGATGGGAAGCAATGCCTTCGATAACGGATATCCCGGAATACGGCGGAAGGATACAGCTTCCGGTTCCGGGGGGAGAATTTGCACTCAGTTACCATCACCGTGACGCGGACTACGCTCTCCTGGCGCCACAGATCCCAGGGCTGACGGACACCAGGTACAACGAGCAGGCGTTTGCAGCTGACGGTAAATGGGATATAGGTCCTGGTATCTGGTTCGAGCTTGTGGGAAAACTGAATGAAAAGGAAAATCCGTTCACAACCCGATGGGAAAGCTTCCTGAGCCTGGGGATGGACTACACCTTCGGGATTGGCAAGGGGCTGAACGTTTCAACAGAGTACTTCAGATATGAAAACCATCCCGATGACAACGGAACAAAGGCAAAAAGAAATATCTCGACTCTTACCCTCGGTTATCCGATAGGACTTTCGCATAATATTTCGGGGATGCTTTATTACAACTGGAATACACACGACTGGTACAGGTTCTTAAACCTGCAACTGAAATATGATTATCTTTCATTCTATATAATGACATTCTGGAATCCTGATGAGGCAGTTCTCTACAGCAGCGGCGACGGAGGCAACTCTTTTGCCGGAAAGGGATTTCAGGTTATGCTTGTATTTGATTTTTAACTTTATAACATACCTCTGATGGAAGACGGAAAAGTTATCAGTATCGAAGGACTCAAGAAGCATTTCCCTATGGGCAGCGGGAGGTTCACAGCCCTCAACGGCATCGACCTTGCATTCGTCGAGGGTGAGTTCACCGGTATAATCGGCCCGAGCGGATCAGGAAAGACCACTCTTCTGAATATAATAGGGACGCTTGACAACCCCTCTGAAGGGAGGGCGGTTATCCTCGGCCATTCAGTGAGTGAACTCACCCCTGCCGAATCAGCGTCACTCCGAAAAACACAACTCGGTTTCATCTTCCAGACCTACAACCTGTTCCAGGTACACACGGTCTTTGAAAACGTTGAGTTTCCCCTACTTCTTCAGGGTATACCCACCGGCAAGAGGAGGCAGATGGTTCTTGATGCCCTTGAATGGGTAGGGCTGACTGACAAGGTAAATTCGCGCCCGGCGCAGCTTTCCGGCGGTGAAAGCCAGAGGGTGGCAATAGCAAGGGCTATGGTCAAGAGGCCTGCCGTTGTCCTGGCTGACGAGCCTACCGCCAACCTTGATGCAGCAAACTCGCACAACATATTGCAGACAATGGAAAAGCTCAACCGGGAGCTTAAGACCACATTCCTTTTCGCCACCCATGACGAGAAGGTCATTGGCTATGTCAGGAGGAAGATCTGGCTTGCCGACGGCAGGGTAGCCAGGGACGAACAGGTTGAAAAAAACTGACGGAGGAGACAGCCATGCTTGCTTTCAGACTCGCACTCAGAAACCTCCTTGGAGCCGGGCTCCGGACCTGGCTCAATGTGATTGTTCTTTCCTTCTCCTTCATAATCATCATATGGACGAAGGGTTTGCTCGAGGGGTGGGATCGTCAGGCCCGGAATGACATGATAAGCTGGGAGGTCGGAGGCGGCCAGTACTGGCATGAGGAATATGATCCGTATGATCCGTTCACCCTCACCGACAGTCATGGTCCCGTACCTTCCGGTTTGTCAGCAGGTTTGGCAGACGGACGCCTGGCCCCTGTACTTATAACCCAGGGGTCTGTATATCCCAGGGGGATGATGCATTCGGTGCTGATCAAGGGTATTCCTCCGCAGCAGCAGGTTGTTCAGCTGCCATCCTCAAACCTGGAAGCAGGTGACGGCGATGTGCCGGCCATCATCGGAGAGGCTATGGCGGAAAGTACCGGTCTGAAGGAAGGGGATTATGTAACCGTCAGGTGGAGAGACAGGAACGGCACATTTGACGCTACCGAGGTAAAGATAACAACTGTATTCAAAACAACTGTCCCCACCGAGGATGTGGGTCAGATATGGCTTCCGCTTGAGAAGCTGCAGGAGATGATGCTGATGCCTGGTGAAGCCACCCTTATTATCAGGGCACCCGAGACCGGGCCGCCGCCAGAGGCAGACCCCTGGATCTTCAGGGACCAGGATTTCCTCCTGGCTGACATTGAGACAATTATCAAGGCCAAAGGATCAGTGGGGCTGATAATCTGGGCAATCCTGCTTCTGATGGCAATGCTTGCAGTCTTTGACACACAGGTACTTTCAATATTCAGGAGGCAGAAGGAGATAGGGACGTATGTGGCGCTCGGGATGACAAAAAGCCAGGTAGTGGGATTGTTTACACTGGAAGGGGCCATGAATTCAGTGCTTGCCGCAATTGTCGGGGCAATCTATGGAATTCCTCTGCTATTAATGCAGGCAATAAAGGGAATAAAGATCCCGCTCAGCAGCAGTGATTTCGGGATAGCAATGGCAGAGCGTCTCTACCCTGTCTACAGCCTTTGGCTGATTGCCGGGACTGTGGCCATTGTGCTGCTTGTCACCACGGCCGTCAGCTACTGGCCTTCAAGAAGAATTGCAAAAATGAATCCGACTGAAGCTTTAAGGGGGAGGGTACAATGATAAAATTTCTGTTCAGGGGTCTTTTGCGTGACAGGCACCGTAGTCTGCTCCCCTTCCTCGTTACCCTGATAGGCGTGATGCTTACAGTGGTTTTTCACGCATGGATGACCGGAGTCATCGGAAACAGCATTGAGTTCAGCGCCAGGTTCGCATCAGGACATGTCAAGGTAATGACCAGGGCCTATTCAGAAAATGCGGCCCAGGCACCCAATGACCTGGCACTGATCGGCACTGCTACCCTTACTGCCGGTTTATCGGAGAGATGGCCTGAGATGGAGTTTGCGGAGCGGATACACTTCGCAGGTATAATTGATGCGCCTGACTCACTTGGAGAGACCAGGGAACAGGGTCCTGCAATGGGATTTGGCATTGACCTGCTGTCAGGAAATACGGCTGAAGCCGAAAGAATGAACATCCCGTCATCACTCAGGAACGGCCGGATGCCGGAAAAGAAGAACGAAGTTCTGATCAGTGCGCTCTTTGCGGACAAACTGAACATAGTTCCGGGTGATGTGATAACACTGGTAGGTTCAAGCATGTACGGCGAACTGGCGATGCACAACTTCACTGTCAGCGGAACGGTTGATTTCGGCACCACCGCTCTTGACAGGGGGACGGTTATTGCTGATATCGGGGATGTCAGGGACGCCCTAAACATGGAGGATGCAGCAGGTGAGATCCTTGGATTCTTCAGGACAGGCGTTTATGACGAGGAAAGAGCATCCGCAATATGTGACGAGTTCAACAGGGTATACAATTCTCCGGAGGACGAGTTCTCACCACTGATGACGAGTCTCTCCCAGGACAAGACAATGGGGTTCCTGGTTGAATATTCAGGGAAGCTCCAGGGTATCCTGGTTGCGCTCTTCATCATGGCAATGTCGCTCATTTTGTGGAATGCAGGACTGCTCGGCGGGCTGCGGAGGTATTCCGAATTTGGCATGAGGCTTGCCATAGGTGAATCAAAGGGTCATGTTTACCGCACGATGATGATGGAGTCATTGCTTATCGGATTTTTTGGCTCGGCAGCCGGTGTCGCCTTCGGGATGGTCATCTCGCTGTTCCTGCAGAATCACGGAATAGACCTGGGGGTGATGATGAAAAACGCTTCTGTAATGATGCCCAGTGTCTTCAGGGCGCATATCACACCTGCAACCTGGTACGTTGGGTTCATCCCGGGGCTCTTATCTTCACAGATCGGATCGATGCTTTCCGGCATAGGCATATACAAACGCCAGACGGCACAACTATTTAAAGAGCTTGAACAATGAAAAGAGTTGCATTTATTATTCTGCTTGCGGGCTGCCTCAACGCACTCCACGCGCAGTATCCTGAAGGCAAACAGCTGCTTGACAGGATAGATAAAAACATGTCATCAGAGAACAGGGTTTTCACATCGACAATGGTTATCAACGGCAGGCGGGCGACACATACGATCAAGATGAAGACCTGGACTGCCGGGGAGAAGAAATCGTTTACCGAGTACCTCTATCCTGTGCGCGAACAGGGGACCAAAATGCTCAAGCTTGAAAACCAGTTATGGATCTATTCACCCTCAACCGACAGAATCATTCAGATTGCCGGTCACATGCTGCGGCAGTCAGTGATGGGGTCAGATCTCTCCTATGAAGATCTCATGGAGGACAGCAGGCTCACCGACCGTTACAGCGCTGTTGTGACAGGCACCGAGACAATCAACGGGCGTGATTGCTGGGTGATTGACCTTAAGGCATTTGTCCCGGAGATTACGTACCAGGGGATGAAGCTGTGGGTAGACCGGGAAAGGAATATCCCCCTGAGGGAGGAGATGTATGCAAAGAGCGGCACACTCCTGAAGAGAACTGAACTGTCTGATGTTGAGAAAATTGGGACCAGGTGGTATCCCCGAAGGATACTTTTCCGTGACATGCTTAAAGACGGCAAGGGCACTGAGTTCATAATCGAAGAGATTGAATTCAACGTACCGATTCCGGATTACATTTTCTCGAAGGCAAGCCTGAAGAAATAGAACGATTTATTCAGGTTCCGGCAGCGGCCGTGATCGAAGCCATGTTACAGCTGTGTCCGAAGCCAGTGTCCGGTTGAAAACCGCTCCCTTTTCCTTCTCCCCTTTCAGGAAGAAGTCAAGCCAGGGTATTATATACCTTGAAAGGATGGCTGTCTGCTCCTCTGTACCCAGTCCTCCTTTGCACCCGGCCAGTCTTTCAGCCGTGAAGCACTTGCGCAATGCTCCCATGCCGCAGTGTGATCCGTTTATAATTGAAATATAGGTTTTATCCTCTGCGGCTGACTTCTCATACATCGGGAGATGGTTCTTTTCCGGGGGTGTAATGCAGTCAGCCGTGCCGGAAAAGATAAGTGTCGGAACCCTGACACGGGTTGCCGATGCAATGGCTGAAGGCCTGATCTCATATGGTGTAAGGGTAACAATGGCATCTGCATCAATGCTGCCAGCTGCCGCGATGAATGATGCGCCTCCTCCCATGCTGTGTCCCATCAGGCAGCACAGCGTGTCGGCAATGCCATAAAGGGGTGAAGAAGGGTCATTACCCAGTTCCGCCACGTATGATGCCATGAATCTGACCTCATCAGCATAACCCCTGTGCGATGGCAGTGGACCTTCGAAAGTTGTAAGGCTGAGCATGATATAGCCTGCCGGCACCAGGATTCCCACCAGGTTTCCATATTGGTCTCCAGGGTGCTGGTAGCCGTGTGCAAAGCATATCACCGGAAACTTCCGGTCAGTCAGTTCGTTGGGTATATCCCCCACCGGATGAGTGGCTAAAGGGTAATATGCCTCGAATTTCACCTTCCTGTTACCCCTGGCTTCATCCCTGGTCTCCATGCTTGCATGGCCGACAGTGTACTGAGCCGAGGCAGTAAGGCAACAGAGCACAATCGCCGGGAGAAACGCTTTTATCCTGCGGGAAAACATATTCAGTCTGTGTTAAAGTTCATTTCACTGCACCTCCGGTAGGTGGATGGCCAAATTAAACAATATTTGTTTCAGCAGCAAGGCGGTTCGTTGCTGAATGTCCCGGTGTTAAAATGATTGCTATTTTTACATCTCACTCCTGCATACCGGATCAGTCACCCGATTCCGGAAGCAGAATCGCCTGAATATGGAAAAAACTCTATTCGATCTCCTCGTCTGGCTATGGATCCTGGTTGCCGTAGTCATATTTGTGGTTTTACTGTTTGTTACTGCACCCTTTGGCCGCCATTCGAAAAGGACCTGGGGAGCAACCATTCCTGACCGCCTGGGATGGTTCCTGATGGAGATCCCTGCTCCTCTGATCTTCCTGTTGCTTGTAATAACCGGCAGCGCACCAAAAAACCTGACTGTCTGGATCATCGCAGGGCTTTACCTGGGACACTATGCAAACCGCGCGATAATTTATCCGCTGAGAATCAGGACCCGCGGGAAGGAGATGCCGCTGGTTGTGGCGCTGATGGCTGTTCTTTTCAACTTTGTCAATGCCGGGTTTCTCGGATATTTCCTGGGCACCCTTCAGACACATTACACTATTGCGTGGCTGACCGATCCGAGGTTCATTGCCGGGATGGTGATCTTTCTTACCGGGATGGTGATAAACATGAACTCCGACAATAAGCTGATCCACCTGAGAAACAATACTGGCGACGGATACAAGATCCCCCGGGGTGGCCTCTTTGAAAAAATCTCATGTCCCAACCTGTTTGGCGAGATAGTGGAATGGGGAGGTTATGCCCTGCTTTGCTGGTCAATACCGGCGCTCTCATTCCTGATCTGGACATTTTGCAACCTGGTGCCCAGGGCTTTGTCGCACCACAGGTGGTACAGGAGTCATTTTCCTGATTACCCGGCGGGCAGGAAAGCAGTTTTCCCTTATATTTTGTAATTTGCAGCATCAAACCTGCAATACCATGAAAGGATCATATCTCAACTGGAAAGGCCGTTTTCTGTGGATAGCAGTCTTTGCCATCGCTATGGGATTTCTCGAAGCGATAGTAGTGGTCTATCTCAGGAAATTGTACTATCCTGACGGATTCTCGTTTCCACTCCGGCTAATGTCAGCTGATCTTGTGACTGCGGAATGGATCAGGGAGATTGCGACACTGGTTATGCTGGCGGGAGTAGGCATCATTGCCGGCCGGAACGGACTGCAGAGACTCTTTTACGCATTGTTCGCCTTCGGGGTATGGGATATAGTCTATTACGCCGCACTGAAGCTTTTCCTTGGATGGCCAGAATCGATGATGACATGGGATCTTCTGTTCCTGATACCTGTATCATGGCTGGGACCGGTTCTGGCTCCGGTCATAAACTCTCTGACCATGATCCTTATGGCGCTGATCTTCATTGGACGGCAGGAAAGAGGATACTACGTAAGGCCGGGTATATCTGACTGGGTACTGATATTCTGCGGTGCACTTGTGATCCTTTATACCTACCTCGTCGACTACTCCCGGCTGCTGTTTGAGAGCGGGGCACTCAGGTCCGGGGCATCACAGGAGGCTGGCGAACGTCTGGCGGAAATGATAACAAAATATATTCCAAGCCATTACAACTGGACTCTCTTCATAATCGGAGAGGCACTGATAATTGCTGCAACAATTAACGTTTTAATGAGAAGTCGTAAATATTCAAAAGATGAGACAGTTAACTAACCTGACGGCATTGATTATGCTATTACTGATTTTACCCGGCTGCGGAGACAAAAAGAGCAGAAGTTCAGAGACCAACGACCCCTATTTATGGCTTGAGGAGGTTGATGCGGAGAGATCCCTTGACTGGGCTCGTGAACAGAACAAGCTTTCTGATGAGGTTCTGACAGTGAGGCCGGAATTCACAGAACTGAAGGAAAGATTCCTCGAGGTACTGAATGACAAAGAAAGGATCATCTACCCCGGCATTGTCGGAGAGATGAGTTATAACCTCTGGCAGGACGAGAAGAATGAAAGAGGCCTCTGGCGAAGGATGTCAAAGGAGGATTACCTTGCCGGAAAGGATGTGTGGGAGACGGTGCTTGACCTGGACCTGCTTTCTGCGGAGGATGGAAAGAAGTGGGTTTTTGGCGGAGCCACGTGGCTCGGGCCGGAGAACCGGTACTGCATGCTGCATCTCTCTGACGGTGGCAAGGATGAGAGTTTTATCCGTGAATTTGATGCCGTGGAAAAGAAGTTTGTCGGGGGAGGATTCTCGATACCCGAGAGCAAGGGCAGCGTAGCCTGGGTTAACAGGGATCAGATACTTGTAGCCACCAATTACGGCCCCGGAACGATGACCTCATCAGGCTACCCTGCAGTGGCAAAGCTGTGGAACAGAGGCGAGGATCCGGCAAACGCTGTGACCGTGCACCGGACTGATACCGCCAACATGGGGGTTTTCGTCAACGGAGGCGAGGTCAACGGAAAACAGTACGTATTTCTGAGTGAGAATGTCGGTTTCTATGAATTCACAACTTATCTCCTCACCCCTGAAGGTTTAAAGGCACTTGACATCCCCAGGGATGTCGAGACAAGGGGTATGTTCAGGGAGGCGATGCTCCTTTACCTGCAGTCTGACTGGACCCTCGGCGGCACGACCTACAAAAAGGGCACATTGGTCAGTTACGATCTTCCGTCGTTCCTTGCCGGTACACCTGTAGTAAAAACACTGTACGAACCCGGTGAAAGAGAGAGTTTTGCAGGTGTAATGACAACCCGTGATTTCATAGTGACATCTACTCTAAATAACGTTCAGGGAAAACTGAGGATCATGCGTCCTGATGGCGACAACTGGGTTACCGAGGCAGTCCCCGTACCTGAATTTGGCTCTGTTTGGCTGGCTGGTTCGGATGACAGGTCTAATGATTACTTCTTCGCCTTCACCAACCCGGTAACGCCGACCACACTCTATTACGGTGACGGAAAACAGATCAGGCCGATCAGGAAGCAAAAGGACTACTTCGATGCCAAAGGTATCAGGGTAGACCAGTATGAAGCTACATCGAAAGACGGCACAAAGATCCCCTATTTCATCGTATTCCCTTCGGAGATGTTGGCTGATGGCAACAATCCGACACTAGTTGACGCCTACGGCGGTTTCAACATCTCCAGCCAACCGACATACAGTTCATTGACAGGAGTTGGCTGGATCGAGCAGGGAGGTGTTTATGTAATTGCCAATATCCGCGGAGGAGGCGAGTTTGGTCCAGCATGGCATCAGTCGGCAATAAGAGAAAAGAGGCAGAATGCATATGACGATCTCTTTGCTGTGGCTGGAGACCTTATCTCGAGGAAAATCACCTCACCTGAGCGAATGGGATTTTACGGCTGGAGCAACGGCGGTTTGCTTGCAGGTGTGGCCATGACACAGAGGCCTGATCTCTGGAATGCGGTGGTCATCGGTGCTCCCCTCCTTGACATGAAGAGGTACAACAAGCTTCTTGCCGGTGCAAGCTGGATGGACGAATACGGCAACCCTGACGTGCCGGAAGACTGGGAATTCATAAGCAAATACTCGCCCTACCAGAATGTTAAGAAGGAAACGAAATATCCGCAGCCGCTGTTCATCACCTCAACCAGGGATGACAGGGTACATCCGGGACATGCACGGAAGATGGCGGCAAAAATGATTGAAATGGGACATCCTGTGCTTTACCATGAGACCATTGAGGGAGGTCACGGGGCAGCATCAACAAACGCTCAGGAAGCAGAAATGTGGGCCCTGATGTATACATACCTCAACATGAAACTTATGAAATAGTCCAGGAAATAACTTTTTCGAAGCAGTCCTTGTAAAAAGTGGAAGGCTGCCGGTTGGGGCTCCGGCAGCCTTCTCTGCATTAAAACGGACTTATGGAAAGAAAGAAAGAATCAACCTGATAAGGTACCCGCTCATTTTCAATCCGGTACCATGGCAGTTAACCACTTGCTAAATGTAGGTTTTACATTATGAAGATTTGATGAAGAAAAATACAACATCTATGGAATGCACTATTTTTACGGGAGCAGAACTCTGACTATGATATTTGATCAGTTCGATCTTGTAGGAATAAAAAATTAATATATTTATAGAGCCTGATTTTTAATTTTCTAACCTAACCGAAACAAATATGACCAGCAAAAAATCACTTTTGGGCCTTCTGCTGTGCCTGATGATTATTATCGCTTCCTGTGGCGGAGGCAGGAACACCGGGGTGAAGGATACCCCTGAGACGCCCGCTGCAACTGAAACAGTCAGTCTCTCTATTGATGGGATGACCTGCACCGGCTGTGAAAACACAATCTGCACAAGTCTTGAGAAAATTGAGGGAGTCAAATCCGTAACAGCTTCACACACAGAAGGAAAAGCAGTAATTGAGTACGATCCGGGCAAGGTTGACACAATCGCTCTTAAAGGTGCCGTGGACGCTGCCGGATACAAGGCACTCAGGGTAAATCCATCGCTCAACCAGTAAGACTGTTGGAGTAAGACAAAACCGTTTAAACCAAGCAGATTACCATGTTCAGTGACAAGAAGGAAGAGGGTAATCGCGGTAATGACCTTGACAGGGCAATTGAAAACTCAAGGCGTGATTTTCTCAGGAAGCTCACGCTGGCGGGTGCGGTCACAGTCACAGGAGGAGCTGCGATTTACTCCGGACATCGATTCGAGAAAGCCAAGCACCGCGAAGGTTACGTCAAGGTACTCACCGAAGACAACCGCCTTGTAGAGATACCTGTTGAACAGATGCGCGATTTCAAGCCTGACCTGAAGATGCTTCAGAGCCGTGGCAGGGAGGGCATTGCCGGAAAGAGATGGGTTATGGTCATTGACCTTTCAAAATGCCGTAATGCCAGGAAGTGTGTTGAGGCCTGCCAGAGCGCCCATCACCTGCGGCCATATGAATATCATATTAATACACTGGTGATGCAGGAGTCTGTGAATACGCCTGCATTCTTTATGCCCAAACCCTGCCAGCACTGCGATAATCCGCCCTGTGTATCAGTCTGCCCGGTGGATGCCACTTTCAAGAGGCAGGACGGAATCGTTCTCATTGACAACGAGAGGTGCATCGGTTGCAGGTTCTGTATGGCAGCATGTCCCTATTCGGCAAGAATATTCCACTGGCAGGAGCCTTCGAAGCATGAAGAAGACGGCGGAAAAGAATATGATGTTGAACTGAATGTTCCGCAGAAGAAGGGGACCATAAGCAAATGTCTCTTCAGCGCTGACAGGCTGAGGGAAGGAATGCTCCCGTACTGCGTCTCCGCCTGTCCGAACGGTGTGTTCTATTTCGGCGACGAGAACGAAGATGCCGTCACCAACGGCACAACGAAGGAGACAGTACGTCTCAGCGAGCTGCTTGAGAAGAACGGAGGCTACAGGCTTATGCCTGAACTTGGAACCAAACCCAGGGTCTATTACCTGCCGCCAAAGAACAGGATCTTCGAATTTGAGCAGGGGGAGAAAAAAGAGTATAAGGAAGAAAAAGCATAAACAGGCGCCATTATGGATGAGATACGCTTCAATACCCCGCATGAGAAGGGTAAGATTGATTCCCTGGCCTCCGACATCCTGAAGAACGTAAGAATCAATGCCTCGTTCCTCCTCTGGATGGGATTCCTATTCACACTGCTTGCCGCCTGCCTTTTTGCCTATACCATACAGCTCCGCAAGGGACTTGGCGTGACCGGACTCCGTGATTTCACCAGCTGGGGGATGTACATAGCCAACTTTGTATTTTTCGTAGCCACCAGTCTTTGCGGCATGCTGATCAGCTCGGTACTGGGGCTGATAGGCTACAACTGGGTGAAACCCATTTCGCGGATTGCCGAGATAATAGCCATAGCCTTTGCCGCCGTGGCGGGACTGGTTATTATTTCAGACATGGGCCGTCCTGACAGGCTTCCCTATGTTTTTCTGTTCGGCAGGGTGCAGTCACCCATACTATGGGACGTGACAGTTGTTACCACCTACTTCGTGCTGAGCATGCTGCTCTGGTTTTTTCCGATGATCCCTGACCTTGCTATTGCAAAGGACAGGCTGCAGGGCAGGCCGAAATTCCTAATCAAGGCATATGAGCTACTGTCATTCAGGTGGATGCATCATGAGGTTCAGTACAGGATACTGGGTCAGGCAGTGAGGATACTTCTCATACTTATCATTCCAACAGCCTTTGCGATTCACACGGTAACCTCCTGGCTGTTTGCAGTGACGCCGCGCACCGGATGGGACAGCACAATCTTCGGGCCATATTTCATCTCTGGTGCCTTTGTTTCCGGGGCGGCTGCCGTGATTATTGCCATGTATTTCTTCAGGGTAAACTATAAACTGGAGAAATATCTGAATGCCAGGGTTTTCGAGAGAATGGGCAGGGTGATGGTTCTTGTGGCAATAGTTTACCTCTATTTTAACCTTAACGAGTTTCTTGTACCGGCATACAAGCTGAAGGCAGGTGATGCAATTCACCTCAGGGAACTGTTCACCGGGCATCATGCAATGCTGTTCTGGGGCATCCAGCTGTTCGGGCTGGTGATACCAATCGTACTGCTGTTGTTCAGGCAGATGAGGAAACCAGTGCCAATGATGATAATCTCCCTGTTGGTACTGTGTGCTTCCTGGTTCAAAAGATACATCATCGTGGTTCCGCCGCAGGCACATCCTAATCTTCCGATACAGAATGTTCCGGTTGAGTGGGCAGTGTACAGTCCCACCCTCATCGAGGCTGCAGTAACAGTGGCTTCCATTGTACTGGTACTGATAATAATAACCATCCTTTCCAAGCTCTTCCCGGTGATTCCGATATGGGAGATGGCAGAAGAGAAAGAGGATGCGGAAAGAATCATTCAATAACAGAAAATCCTGATCTGATATGAAATATACAACAGGAGTAATATTATGCCTATTACTGTTACCATCGTTTGCCGCGGGGCAGGACTGGGTGGTTCCCGATGACAGGAAAGGGAGGCTCAGCACATTCCCGTTCACGGATGAGACGAGGAAAGAGGGTGAAAGGTTATACAGGATCAACTGCAATTCGTGCCATGGTGATCCCGGGAAGAACAACTACCTGGCACTGCAACCGGTACCCGGTGATCCGGCCACCGAGAAAATCCAGAAAAACAGTGATGGTGAGATCTTTCACAAGGTCTCTGTCGGGCGCGGGCAGATGCCTTCGTTCAGGAGCGTGCTGACGACCGATGAAATATGGAAGGTTGTATCATATCTCAGGAGTTTCAATCGTGACTACGTTCAGAAGGTGATGCAGGTAATTACTTCTTCAGCATATCCGGGTGCAATGATCAGCATGAAGCTGGCATATGATCAGGCGGCAAGACAGATCCTTGTAACTGCCTCTGCCACTAGCGAGGAAGGAACTGTCCCTGTGACGGGTGCCGGAGTGCGTCTGCTTGCAGCGAGGTACTTCGGGAAGATGGCTGTAGATGAGGAGAAGATAACAGACAGCAGCGGGGTGGCCTCTTTCAGTGTCACTGAGGGGCTTCGCGGAGATACCGCGGGAAACGTAGGATTCAGCGCGATGTTCACTGACGAAGCGACTTTCGGGAGTGTCTCCAAAGACACTGTCCTCATGGCAGGAATGCCGGTTGTACCGGTAAGTCTTACTGCAGACAGAGCCATGTGGAACACTGTCAGGAAGGCACCGGTCTGGATTATCCTTGCATACGGACTGGGAGTGCTGGCTGTATGGGGATTTATCTTTATCGTGATGTTCAGGCTCCGCGACATCTATACGGCAGGCACAGCTCTGAAAGAGAGCATTTCTGCATCAAACCGACAAAATGAACCAACCAAAAACTGACAGATATGAAGCACCTGGCCCCTATCGGACGTATCCTGTTTGCACTGCCCTTCGCCGTGTTCGGGATAAACCATCTGGTAATGATGGATTATTACCTGGGTATGCTCACCTCTTTTATCCCGCTTGGCGGGTATACAATAATCCTTACGGGACTGGTAATGATTGCCGTTAGCATCAGTATCATCACAAAGAAGTTCATCAGGCTTTCCACACTGATACTTGCCGGGTTGCTGCTGATATTCATTCTCACAATCCACATTCCTCATCTGCTTGACGGTACCGACAGGGTGCCCATTATGATCGCCCTGCTGAAGGACATTTCGCTTATGGGGGGCTCGCTTATGATTGCAGGATACTGCGCTGAAGAAGAAACAAAAAAAGCTGAAAAATGAAAATACTGAAAACTGCTGCCCTGGTTTTATTCATTTCTCTCCTTTCGCCGGCAGGCGCACAGGAGATAAAGACAGCAGGGTATAAACAGCCCGAACCCGAAGTAGGTGTGATTGAACATCTTGGTGATACAATTCCGCTTGACCTCTGGTTTTACAATGAGAACAGTGAGCAGGTGACTCTTCGCTCCCTTATTGACAGGCCAACAATTATGAGTTTCGTCTATTTTGACTGCCCGAACCTCTGCAGTCCGCTGATGGATGGCATTGCAGACGTGGTTGGCAAGATGGATATGACTCTGGGAACTGATTACAAGGTTATTACAATCAGTTTCAACACCAGCGATACTCCGGAGAAGGCTAGGGAGAAGAAGGTCAATTTCGTGCAGAGGATAAGCAAGGAGAACCAGAAGGACTGGATCTACCTGACGGGAACACAGGAGAACATCAGTGCGATCACGGCAGCTGCCGGATACAAATATACCCCGCAGGGACTCGATTTTGCACACCCTTCTGTGATAATGGTTGTCAGCCCGGCCGGCAAGATCACCCGTTACCTGTATGGGCTTACATACCTGCCATTTGACGTAAAGATGGCGGTGATTGAAGCCCAGAAAGGGATTGCCAGGCCCACTGCGAACAGGATACTCGAATATTGCTTTGCCTACAATCCTGCCAGCAAGACCTACACGCTGCAGGTAACAAGAATTGTGGGAATAATTACTATTTTCTTCCTTGTACTTATAATGATAATTCTCCTTGCCAGGAGAAGGAAAAAATAAGAGGAGTTCTTATGGGAAATGATGCACAGGCTGGTTACCTGGAGTACCAGGGCAAATATAAAGGGATAGCAGGATGGCTGCTAAGCACTGATCATAAGAGGATCGGGCTCCTCTATCTCTATGCCATTATAGTGTTTTTCTTTGTTGCAGCCTTTCTGGGGCTTCTCATGCGAATCGAGCTGATAGCGCCGGGAAAGACAATAATGGAGCCACAAACGTATAACGGGCTCTTCACAATTCACGGGATCATCATGATCTTCGTTATTGTGATCCCCGGCCTGGCAGCTGTCTTCGGGAACTTTTTCCTGCCTATACTTATTGGCGCCAGGGATGTGGCCTTTCCGAAGCTAAACCTCTTTTCATGGTATCTGTATATCACGGGAGCAGTACTGGGTGTTATGTCGCAGTTCATGGGGAGCGGCCCGCCAGATACAGGCTGGACCTTCTACGTACCCTACAGCGTGGAGTCGGCCACGAGTGTAATCTGGGCTCTTACCGCAGCTTTTATCCTCGGGTTTTCTTCGATCCTCACAGGTCTGAATTTCATTGTTACAATTCACCGCATGAGGGCGCCGGGGATGAAATGGATGAGGATGCCGCTCTTTCCGTGGGCGCTTTATGCGACGGCGTGGATCCAGGTGCTTGCTACTCCCATCGTAGGAATCACACTGCTGATGGTGATTGCCGAGAGGGTACTGAATATCGGTTTCTTTGATCCTGCCCTGGGAGGTGACCCCGTGCTGTTCCAGCATCTGTTCTGGATCTATTCACACCCGGCTGTCTACATCATGATTCTGCCCGCCATGGGGGTTGTGACCGAGATTTTTCCGACCTTCAGTCAGAAACCGGTATTCGGTTACGGAGCGATAGTGGTTTCAAGCCTGGCGATAGCGTTTGTGGGATATTTTGTCTGGGGACATCACATGTTCACCTCGGGGATGAGCTACTATGCAAGGTGGTTCTTCTCGTTCCTTACTTTTATCGTGGCAGTGCCCAGCGCCATCAAGGTGTTCAACTGGATATCGACAATGTACGGAGGGTCGATTGATCTCAAGCCTCCGCTTCTCTATGCCATCTCGTTTATCTTCCTGTTCATGATCGGCGGGTTCACAGGTCTGGTCCTCGGTGCGCTTGCCACCAACGTACAGACCCATGATACAGCGTTTGTGGTGGCGCACTTCCATTACATCATTTTCGGGGGCATGGGTTTCGCCTTCTTTGCAGGCATGCACTACTGGTATCCGAAGATGTTCGGGAAGATGTACAACTACAGGGTGGCCAATATTGCCTGGGTATTCAACTTCGTCGGGTTCAACCTGCTTTACTTCCCGCATTTCATTATCGGTATCCAGGGGATGCCGAGGCGTTCATATGACTATCTGCCGCAGTTCCATACAGGCCACTTCATATCAACAATCGGGGCATTCATACTGATTGCAGGGCTGCTGCTGATGCTGTACAATTTCATCAGAGCCGGACGGCGCGGGGAGAAGGCGCCGGCCAATCCGTGGCATGGCGTCACCCTGGAGTGGAAGATACCCTCTCCCCCGCCCCACGAAAACTTTGATGAGATACCCGAGATAACATCAAGGCCGTACTTCTTCGGAAGCAAGGAAAAAGCAAACCAGTAGGTTCCCCATGACAGTACATCAGACACATACAGAACATATTGACAGTGAGACAGGTAAGCTGGGAATGTGGATATTCCTGTTTACGGAGCTGTTTCTTTTCGGCGGGCTCTTCCTTGTGTATGCCATTTTCAGGGCAAAGTATTCCCCGGAGTTTCATCATGCGGCTGAAGAGCTGAATGCGTTCATAGGCACAATCAATACTGTCTTCCTGCTTGTCAGCAGTATGACAGTAGCCGGTGCCCTGACAGCCATGCAGAAAGGTGACAGGCGTATGACCCTGCTGCTGCTCTCGGTGACAATCCTGCTTGCCGGACTCTTCATGGTCAACAAGTATTTCGAATGGTCACACAAGTTCGAGTACGGCATATGGCCCGGATCACCGGTGCTGAAGAATATGCCTCACGGTGAACTCCTCTTCTTTGGTCTTTACTATATGATGACGGGGCTGCATGCTCTGCACGTACTTGTGGGGATGGTACTGCTGTCGATTAACGTCGTGAAGGTCAGGGCGGGATCTGTCAGCAGCGAACATTACCTGATGCTTGAGAACAGTGCCCTTTACTGGCACCTGGTTGACCTTATCTGGATATTCCTCTTCCCGCTGCTTTACCTCATAACATGAATGCACGATGAAAGACGAAAAGAAACATATATCAACCTACAGGTCACTGGTAACAGTACTTGTGATTCTGCTGGCACTGACAACCATTTCTGTGCTGATTACCGGAATTCATCTCGGTCCGGTCACCGTTGCGGTTGCTCTGGTGATAGCAAGTATCAAGGTGGCGATAGTGATCACTCAATTCATGCATCTCAGGTTCGAGAACCTGTTTCTGAAGCTGGCAGTGTCAGGGGTTTTCACACTCTTTGCACTTGTCATTCTGATAACATTCATTGATTACTTTTTCAGATAAACATCTAAGATATGTTCACAGGTGCATCAAATCTTGCAGAAGGGGTAGACAAGGCGTTCCTGTTCATCTTTATTATTGCCTTCATCTTTATAATCGGGATCTCGGCATTCATGATCTGGACGGTTGTTCATTACTCACGGAAAAAGGGCAGGGAGGCCAGGCAATTCAGCGGCAGCATGAAGCTTGAACTGCTGTGGACCGGCATACCTCTGGTGCTGGTATTGCTGATGTTCTGGATCGGCTGGAAGGGATTTGCTCCTATGCGCAAGGTGCCCGCCGATGCGATGGTTGTCACAGCCATAGGAAGGATGTGGGAATGGGAATTTGTTTACAGTGACAGTCTTCGTTCGAAGGAACTGGTGCTCCCGATCAACAAACCGGTGAAGCTTGACCTTGTGGCTGAAGATGTCAATCACAGCCTCTTCATACCCGCCTTCAGGGTGAAGGAGGATGTGATACCCGGATATGATAACTGGCTCTGGTTTACTCCCAATTACATAGGTGATTACGAGATTCTGTGTACGGAATACTGCGGCCTGCTTCATTCTGCCATGGTGGCGAAGACGCGCATCGTGGAGCAGGAGGAGTATGACAGGTGGTACGAGGAGCTCAAGGCTGCATCTTTTGTACCTGAGCATGAAGGACTGAAGCTTCTCAGGAGCACGGGGTGCCTTGCATGCCATTCACTCGACGGATCCAGGCTGGTAGGACCCTCATTTGCCGGGCTTTACGGATCTAAGCGGCAGGTTGTCTCAGGCGGCACTACAGCAAGTGTTACAGCTGACGAGGCATACATCACCAGGTCAGTCTATGATCCCAACGGCGAGATCGTCGAGGGTTATGCGAGGAACCTGATGCAGTCATATACAGATATTCTGAACGAAGAACAGATCGGGATCATGACTGAATACCTTAAGAAGCTTGTTGAGGATGAAGGGAAGCAGGATACCGGTCTCTGACCTGGCGGAGCTTTGCAAATGGAAGCTCTCGCTGGCTGTCTCGTTCTCGGCGGTGACGGGATACATGCTTTATGCAGGAGGGAATCCGGAGGGAGGCGCAGTGACGGGATCTCATTTTTACGATGCTTTGGTGGCAGGCGGAGTTGTGCTGACTGCTGCGGGTGTTTTTCTTCTCTCTGCAGGCGCCTCAGCCCTGAACCAGTATACAGAGCGGGAGAGTGACGCCCTGATGACCCGCACTGCGGGCAGGCCGCTGCCCTCGGGGAGAATGGCGCCGCCGGCCGCCATGGTGGCGGCAGTGGTTTTACTGGCAGCAGGTAGTATGGTTCTTGCACGCGGCGGCACGTGGCCGGTGTTTCTTGGATTACTTAATGTTGTATTGTACAACCTTATCTACACCGGCCTCAAGAAGAAGACAACACTTGCAATCATACCCGGTGCACTTGTCGGAGCCGTGCCGCCGCTGATCGGCTATACGGCGGCCGGCGGCGCCATAACCGATACCCGCATCCTTCTCTTCGCACTGTTCATGTTCCTCTGGCAGATGCCTCACTTCTGGCTGCTGCTGGTTCGTTACGGTGAAGAATATGAATTGGCAGGAATAAGAACACTGCACCCCCGCATGAATGATACCTCGATCATGCGCCTGGTTATGATATGGATCACCGGATCATCCCTCCTTCTGTGGGCCCTTACGGCCATCTTCATGCCATTCAGCAGAACCGCAGCCGTCATACTGCTTCTTCTCAACTGTGCTTTCATCCTTGCCTTTGCAGGCATCATCATGTCAGGCTTTGACTACAAAAAGTCAAGGTATGCTTTCATGGCATTCAATTCCTTCTCCGCACTTGTTATGGTTATCCTGATAGTGTTTGCCTGACCCTTTTGACTCATCTCTTCCGCAAATCCCTTTGCAGGGAACAAACCTTAAAACACTACCGGCAAGGGAATCACGCTTCTTCATGATCCGCCAGGGTGACAGGTATGATCTGAGGCAGAGGAAGATTATTGACTGAAGGCCCGGTCCGTATTTCCCGTCCCGATGATCATCTGCCGGTTAATTAACAGGATGCAATTTCAATGCATTTATGCTAACTTTATTCGCACATTAATTCAACCGTTAACATGAAAAAGATTCTGGCATTTTCGCTCATGCTGCTGACCTGCATTGCCTCATGGTCACAGCCCCTCAAGTCTGATGAAATAGACAAGCTTGTCAACCGTACGTTGGAGACCTTTAATGTGCCTGGCATCGCCGTAGCCGTGATCAAGGATGACCAGGTGGTTCACATGAAGGGTTACGGGCTAAGCTCAATTGCAACCGGCAGAAAGACTGACGAAAACACACTTTTTGCAATTGCATCCAACTCCAAAGCTTTCACCTCAGCCGCTCTGGGAATCCTGGTTGACGAAGGTAAAATCACCTGGGAAACGAAGGTAATCGACATCATACCTGAATTCAGGCTTTACAATGCATACGTCACAGAAGATTTCAACATTAAGGATCTGCTGACTCACAGGAGCGGAATGGGTCTGGGTGCAGGTGACCTGATGCTCTGGCCGGACTCATCTTCATTCACGAAGGAGGAAATTATTCATAACCTGAGGTACCTGAAACAGACATCATCTTTCAGGACGAAGTATGATTATGACAACCTGCTTTACCTGGTAGCCGGTGAGGTTGTTGCCAGGGTCTCGGGGCAGGGCTGGGACGAATTTGTGGAGTCAAGGATCATGAAACCGCTGGGTATGACAAAGTCGGCAGCCTCACTCAACAGGGTAGATGACAGATCGAATATGATTGATGCGCACGTGCCTGTGGATGGGGTTCTGCAGGTAGTGCCCATGTATTCAAGCACCCTTCTTGACCCTGCCGGAGGTATAATGAGCAGCGTTGCTGACATGAGCAAATGGGTGATGATGCAGCTGAACCGGGGCAAATACGGCGAAGGCAACAGCAAGCAGATCCTTTCAGAGAGGGCGCATCGTGAGATGTGGACTCCACAGACAATAATCCCGGTCAGAAATCCCGGACCTTACAGGAGTCATTTTTCGGCCTATGGCCTTGGCTGGGGCCTCACAGATGTGGCAGGTTATCTCCAGGCATCGCATACCGGAGGGCTCGCAGGCATTGTTACCCAGGTCACCCTGATCCCGGAGCTGAAGCTGGGGATAATTGTCTTTACGAACCAGCAGGAAGGATCAGCATTCACTGCCATAACCAACACTATCAAGGACGGTTACCTCGGCATCAAGGGGAATGACTGGGTCAAAACCCTGAAGGAAAGTGTTGACCGTAACCGTGATGAGGCAAAGAAAATAACCGATGAGATCTGGAAAAAGATAGAGGTACAACGTTCAAAGGGGGTGAAATCAGTTGACAGCAGGGTTTACACCGGTACCTTCACAGACGTGTGGTTCGGAGACATCATCATTTCGGAGGAAAGCGGCATACTCCGATTACGGTCGGTCAGGTCGCCAAAAATGAAAGGAGAAATGCTCTACTACGCCGGCAACACCTTCGTTGTAAAATGGGATGACAGGTCTATGGATGCCGATGCATGGGCAGTCTTCACGCTTGACAAAGAAGGGAAGGCTGAATCCTTTAAAATGGATGCAATCTCTCCTCTGACCGACTTCAGCTTTGATTTCCAGGATCTCAGTCCGAAGAGGAAGGAGGAAAAATGAGGCGTACTGCTTCGCTGATTCTGTTTCTTGTCGTTGCTGTCACTTCTTACGGCCAGCCTTTATCGTCAAAAAAGATTGACAGGCTGACTGCGAGGGTGATGCAGGAATTCAACGTTCCCGGGATCGCCGTGGCAGTTGTGAAGGATGACCGGGTGGTGCACATGAAGGGTTACGGTGTTCGTTCGATCGCCACAGGTGACAAGACAGATGAACACACACTCTTCGCGATAGCATCCAATACCAAGGCATTCACAACTGCAGCCCTGGGAATCCTGGTTGATGAGGGAAAGCTCACCTGGGAGACAAAGGTCATTGACATCATCCCGGAGTTCAGGCTTTACAATGCATATGTAACTGAGGATTTCAACATCAGGGACCTGCTCTGCCACCGCAGCGGGATGGGTCTCGGGGCAGGCGATCTGATGTCATGGCCCGATTCTGCAAGGTTCACCACCTCCGAAATCATTCACAATCTGCGATACCTGAAGCAGACATCGCCGTTCCGGACAAAATATGATTACGACAACATGCTTTACATTGTTGCCGGTGAGGTGGTGGCCAGAGTCTCCGGGCAGAGCTGGGAGGAATTCGTGGAGTCACGTATAATGAAGCCTCTGGGGATGAATGAATCTTCGGCCTCGATAAAAAGGATCAAAAGCAGGGCAAATATAATTGACGCCCATGTTCCTGTCAACGGAAAACTTCAGGTGGTGGCAAAGCAGGAAGGCAAGATACACAACTCTGTGGGCGGCATATACAGCAATGCCAGTGACCTGAGCAAATGGATAATGATGCAGCTTAACCGGGGCAGGTACGGCAGGCACCCTGATGAAGTTCTTTTTTCAGAAGATGCCCACAGGGTAATGTGGACACCACATACAGTCAGGCCGGTCAGCACAGGCGGGCCTTTCCGGAGCAACTTCGCTTTTTACGGTCTGGGCTGGCACCTCTCCGATGTCAACGGATATCTCCAGGTTTACCATACAGGGAGTCATGCAGGCATTGAAACAAGGATATCAATGCTCCCCGAGCTCAGACTGGGGATTATTATCCTCACCAACCAGCAGGCGCCGGAGGCTCTCCTTGCAATTTCCAATGCCGTGACGGAAAGCTACATAGGCACCGGTCGCACTGACTGGGTAACAATCCTTAAGGAGAAATCCGTGCGGGAACAGGCAGAGGCAAGGGAGATAACTGACAGGATATGGGCAGTTGTTGCGGAGAAGCAGAAGGCATCACCGGATACAATTGACCATCAGTCATTTGCCGGTACATATATGGACCCCTGGTTCGGAAAAATGATAATCAGCTCAGAGAACGGCCGGCTAAGGATCAGGGCGGAGAAGTCACCCAGGCTCAAAGGAGAGATTTTACATTACAATGCAAACACGTTTATCGTAAAGTGGGATGACAGGAGCATGGATGCCGATGCATTTGCGGTGTTCTCGCTGGACAGGGATGGAATACCGGCCTCCTTTGTTCTGGAAGCAATATCCCCGCTGACCGATTTCAGCTTTGATTTTCATGACCTGTTCTTTGAAAGGAGTCCGGAAGCCAGGCAATAAGAAAAAGCAGACCCCTGAGCCATGAAGAAAAACGAGCGCGGCAAATGGAAACGGCCGGAAAGACGGAAAGGCTTGACCTGGTCAGCGGTATGACCGGGCAACCCATCAGGGTTGACAGGGTGGATGTTACCGGGAAGGATATGCAACAGCAATCCTCCGTCTTGGGACCACTGGAGTCGGGATACTTCAGGATATATTTACCTGACAGGACAGATCAGTAACCACATGTTGTGGCGCTGTGAACAAATTAAGAACTGTTGGATTTCCAACTAACATTTAAACCGGTATCTTAGCTTCCCGAATCCGGTCAGGATTATTTCAAATGCGCATTCTATGAGCTTCCTGCATATAAGTATCTATCTGTCAGCACTGATTGGTGTCATCATTATTGCCTGGATCCGCAGTTTTGACATATACGAGAAAGAAACCTATATCTCAATGATCTGGGCTTTCCTTGCCGGCGGAGTTACATCGGTTATGGTTGCACTTGGCTCCTATGAATTTCTCAGGCTGTTCGGAATAGAGGATGAGGTCATCAGCAACACTCTTGGAAGCATTCTTGTAATCGGCCCTGTAGAAGAGCTGGCGAAGCTTGCCGGACTGGTTGTTGTCTATTATCTGATGCAGAAGCAGTTCAACGAACTGACTGACGGGATCATCTACATGTCATGCGTGGCGCTCGGGTTTTCGATAATCGAAAACTATTTCTACGCCAATTCCGGTGAAGGATCCGAGTATCTCCTGCTTTACAGGGTTTTCATCAGTACTCCGGCCCATATCTCGTTCAGTGTGATAACAGGGTATGCGTGGTACAGGTACAAGAAGGAAAACAAGCCATTCAGATCGGTTGTTCTTGCGCTTCTGGTGGCAAGCATTCTTCACGGAGTTTTTGATGCACTTGCATTCAGCCCGTGGATCAACTTTCTCCTGCTCATTTACCTGTGGCTCATAATCAGGCAATCGCTGAGGCTGGTGCAGTACAGCAACGTTGTATCGCCTTTCCGGCCCGGATTTGAGGCATTGTTTGATACATCCTCCGGTGAATTTGCCGGGGGGATCGAGTGTCCCAACTGCGGGTCTGACGCCCCGAAGGAGGTGTACAGGAACAGTTATTTCACTGCCTGCCGGTGTGACAGCTGCGGTTACCACGTTTCGTCGAGGAGTGACATAAGGAAAATTTTCAGGATCTTTGCTCCGGAGTACAAGCGGCTGGCCAGGAAGCTTGTGCCGGCCAGGTTCAATGATGGCCGTACGGTAATGAGCGTATATGGTTCCGCCTTTTTCAGCAAAAGCGGCAGAAGCGGTTTTTTCAGGGTATCAGAGGTGGCAGGCAGGCTGCAGGCAATCAATGATGATTTGCTGAACAGGTTCAGGAAGCGTTCTTTCATATCAGCCAACCTTCTCAGGAGGCTTTTTGAATGAGCAACAGTTTATTAAGAAAGCACAGACCAAAATGCACACGCTCTTTTATAACGCACAATTCTTTACCGGCACTGAGACTGTCGAAGGCAGAGCTCTTCTCGTCAGTGGTGACCGAATTGAAGGTTTTGCAGATCCGGCACAGGTGTCAGCTGATGTCCGTCGTATAGACTGCAGCGGCAACCTTGTGTTTGCGGGCCTGATAGACCTGCAGATAGCGGGAGGAGGAGGATTTCTCTTTTCTTCGAATCCCACCCCTGAAGCGCTTGATATAATAATCAGATCGATAGTTTCGACAGGTACCACGGGTTTTCTTCTTGCATTGCCAACCAACAGTGCGGATGTATATAAAGCCGCTTTCAGGACTGTAGCGGGCATTAACCACCCCGCGGTGATGGGTCTTCATATGGAAGGGCCGTTTATCAGCAATGCCCGGCGGGGAGCCCATGCGCCTGAGCTGATACTGAAGCCTGCTCCGGCTAATGTGGACGCGATTCTAGGAGATGCAGCCGGCACAATAAGAATGATGACCGTGGCGCCGGAAACATGTACCCATGAGGTGATTGCTCTTCTCAGGAAGCATGGCATTACGGTTGCTGCCGGCCACAGCAACGCCACATTCAGCGAGGCAATGAGAGGCTTTGAGATGGGTATTGAAACCACGACGCATCTCTTCAATGCGATGTCACCGCTTCATCACCGTGATCCGGGTCTGCCCGGCGCAGCTTTCCTTTCTGAAACAGCAATGGCCAGCATAATAGCAGACGGCATTCACGTTGACTACTCAATGATCAGGCTGGCTAAGAAAATCATGAGGGAGAGGCTCTTTCTCGTCTCCGATGCTGTTGAAGAGAATGACCGCGGGGCGTATAAGCATGTGAAGAAATCTGACCGGTTCACCCTTCCTGACGGCACCCTTTCAGGAGCAAAGCTGACGATGCTTGATGCAGCCAGAAACTGCATGAAAATGGCCGGGATAGAAAAGTATGAGGCCATCAGGATGGCAACACTTTACCCTGCGCGGCTTATAAGGGCTGATGACAGGGGTGTAATAGCGCCGGGCGCCAGGGCTGACCTGGTTATCGTCGATAATGAGATGAGGCTAAGGGGAGTTTGTTTTAATGGAGTAACTGAATTTAAAGATTGATGAAATGGCATTACTGGGGATAGATTTGGGAGGAACGAAGGTTGCCTTTGCGCTTTTTGACCGCGAGGGCAACATAAGGGGCAGGGAGGTATTGCCCCTGGATAACCGCAGAGGGTCGGAAGTGGGCAAACTGATTACAGTCACCACGGCGCTCAAGGTTGCTGCCGCCGATGGTGCGGGTGATCCGGTGGAGGCGATAGGTATATCTGTGCCAGGCATAAGCAGACGTACCAAAGGGACAGTATGGGCCCCCAACATACCGGGCTGGGATGACTACCCGCTGATGAAGGAGATAACGACTGTAACGGGCAGTATACCTGTAATTATAGAAAGTGACAGGTCATGCTATATTTCAGGTGAGATTTGGAAAGGCAACGCCCGTGGCTGCCGTGATGCAATCTTCCTGGCTGTCGGAACCGGAATCGGTGCAGGAATCACAGTCAACGGCGAGTTATTGCACGGCGCCGATGATATTGCCGGGGCAATTGGCTGGATGGCATTGTCAAGGCCCTTCAGGAGCAAATATACAATCTGCGGCAACTTCGAATATTTCGCATCAGGCGAAGGCATTGCCCGCCAGGCGGCAGAATACCTGAAGAAGCATGACAAGTACCAGGGAGAACTGAGGAAGGGTCACGGGGTTAAGGTGACGACGCATGATGTATTCACTGCCCGGGAAATGGGTGATGTTGCAGCATCGGCGATAATAGACCTTGCTGTGGAATACTGGGGTATGGCAGCTGCGAACCTTGTAAGTCTCTTCAATCCTCAGAAAATCATATTCGGTGGCGGGGTTTTCGGTCCTGCTGTAGGGCTTATACCTGCAATTCAGCAGGAAGCCGAGAAGTGGGCACAGCCGATAAGCATCAGGCAGGTTCACTTCGGGCCCTCTGCACTTGAAGGTGACGCAGGTGTATTCGGTGCCGGATTCCTCGCAATGAAAATGATCAGCTAACCCTAAACTGACTATGAACGAAAGCTACAACAGAAAACTGGTATTCTGGACGGCATGCCTCGGCATGCTTCTTTTCGGTATCGGGCTTATTATGTTAGGTTCCGTGCTGCCTGACCTGAGGGTGAGGCATTCTCTTGATGCCATGGAGGCAGGCACCCTGCTGTCAGTGCTCCCTGTTGGGATCATTGGCGGCTCCCTGCTTTTCGGGCCGGTGTGTGACCGTTATGGTTACAGGGTATTGCTGGCAGTTTCAGCAGTTCTGATGTTTGCCGGTTTCGAGGGTCTTGCCTTCACCCATACCACCTGGATCCTGACCCTTTCAGTACTCCTCTTCGGTCTGGGCGGGGGAGCTATCAACGGAGCCACCAACGCTGTGGTGGCAGATATCAGCACCACAGGAAAGGGTGCAGCCCTGAGCATTCTCGGCGTTTTCTTCGGAATCGGCGCTCTCGGGATGCCGCTGCTGCTCAGTCTCCTTAAGGCCACCTTCGAGTTCCAGGTAATTGTGGCTGCCACCGGGGTTCTTGCCCTGGCTGCAGCGGTGCTTTTCGCACTGGTCCGTTTCCCGGCAGCCAAGCAGGCTGAAGGGATCTCGGTGAAACAGGTCGGCACCCTTTTCAGGGATGTCACTCTTCTCCTTATAGCTTTCTTCCTGTTCTTCCAGAGCAGCTTCGAGGGACTCATCAATAACTGGACCACAACTTATTTGATGGATAAAGTGGGGACACCCCAGGAAGCTGCACTGATGGGCCTTTCGGCCTACGTGGCAGGCATGACGGTGATGAGACTGCTGATAGGATCAGTGCTGAGAACAATTGCAGAGCGAAAACTCCTCTTTTTCTCTTTCGCCATCACCCTTGCAGCACTGTTTCTGTTCAGTCTCAGCAATTCAGTCATCCCGGCAGCCGCCGGATTGTTTGTGCTCGGTGCAGGGTTGGCCGCGGGATTTCCAACAATGCTAGGTATTGTCGGAAACAGGTACCCCAATCTCTCAGGCACTGCTTTCAGCTTTGTGCTGGTAATCGGATTGCTTGGCAACATGCTTGTAAATTATACAATGGGCATTGTGGCTGAGAACGCCGGTATAAACCATCTCATCACCTTCACATTTGCCGAGCTGGCCATACTGGTTATCATGGCTACAGCTATCTTTGACAGACTTAAGACTAACAAATAAACTCAACCAAAAACAACTGATATGCTTGCACTTGAATGGCTTAACAATGCCAGGGATGTGATGAAACACATCGAGGAGACACAGATTGAAAATATACAGAGGGCCGCCGGAGTCATGGCAGACACAATAGAATGCGGGAGATGGGTACACACATTCGGATGTGGTCATGCCACCCTTCCCATCGAAGAAATGTACCCGAGGATCGGGGGATTTGTCGGTTTCCATCCGATGATAGAGATCCCCCTGAGTTTTTTCACTCATATCACGGGTGAGATGGGGGTTCACCAGTTCGTCTTCCTTGAGAGAGTCGAGGGATACGGCGTCGAGATAATGAAGGGATACACATTCGATGAGCGTGACACAATGTGGCTCTTCTCGCACTCCGGGATCAACAACGTAAACATCGATATCGCCCTTGAATCGAAGAAGAGGGGCATGAAGGTGGTTGTATTCGGCTCTGCAGCTGCCGCGAAGGGAAAGAAGACAAGGCATTCCTCCGGAAAGACAATTTTTGACATAGCCGACATAGTGGTTGACACATGTGCACCTATTGAGGATGCATCGGTGACTCTGAAGAACCATTATGACAAGATAGGGCCCGTTTCAACTATGGCTTTCGTAACATGTGTATGGATGACAATCACCACAGTTGCGGAGATTCTGGCTGACAGAGGCGTGAAGCTTTACATTCATCCGAGTCACAATGTCCCCGGAGACACCACTGCCAGGGAGAGGCTTGACGAGGCTCTCGCAGAGTACAAGCGAAGGGTTGCAGGAGTGTAACGAGAGGCATCATGAAACCGCTTGACAGGACCACAGGCTTCATTGAGGGCACTGCAGTTGACAGGATCCCCTTTCATCCCATCCTGATGCGTTTTGCAGCACGGCATGCAGGAGTCAGATACCATGACTTCTGCCTTAGTCCGGCACACAAGTGCATGGCCAACATAAGGTGTGCCGAAGATTTCGGGTCAGACTGGGTAAACACAATGTCTGATCCCTGGGCAGAAGCCGAAGCTTTCGGTACGGTTCTGTCGTACCCTGACGATGACCTGCCTAAGGCAGAGCGTCATGCAATTGAGGAGATAGGTGACATTGAAAGGATGACAGTACTTCGTCCCGGTGATCACAACCGGATGATTGCACGGGTGAAGGAGATTGAGATCTACAGGAGGGACACGGCAGGTACTCTGTTCATATGCGGCTGGGTGGAGGGTCCGCTTGCTGAATGGTGTGATATCAGGGATATCAACATGGCAATGACTGACCTTTATGAGTATCCCGGGGAGGTGCACAGGGCACTGGATATAATTACCGAAAGCGCCATAGCCTTCATTACGCCTCAGGTTAAGGCCGGGGCTCATTGTATAGGTATCGGTGACTCGGTATGCTCCCTCATCTCACCTGAGCTGTATGATGAGTTCTGCTTCGGGCGCGAGAAGGCGCTGGTTGATCATGTTCACTCGATGGGAGCGCTGGCCAAGATTCACATCTGCGGTAATATTTCAGCTATTCTCCCTTCGGTGATACGTACCGGTGCAGACATCATTGATATCGATCAACGGACAGGACCGGTTACAGAGGTGCTTGGTCTGATGCGGCCGGGGCAGGTTTTTTCCGGCAAAAGTGATCCGGTTTCGGTGGTACAGGACGGCGACAGGGATATGATCCGAACCAGTTGCAGGTCATTTTTTGCAGAGGCAGGCAGGCGGGCAATACTCTCCGCCGGATGTGAGGTAACACCAGGGACACCGGTTGAGAACCTGCGATTTTTCTCAGGGATGGCCGGCGAGCTTCTCCCGGCGGCCGGAAGACTGGAATGAACGGTTCTGGCGGTAACTGACCAATAATTTTATTAAGATAAAATTCTGCAGGGCAAAATGAGCAGGAATGTTGCATTGGTTCTCTCAAGCGGCGGGGCAAGAGGCTTCGCCCATATCGGTGCAATCAAGGTGCTGGAGAGTAACGGCTTTACAATCACCTCGGTGGCTGGCACCTCAATGGGGGCGCTGGTTGGAGGCGTTTATGCCTCAGGGCGGCTGAAGGAGTTTGAGGAGTGGGTCAGCGGGCTCGACATAATGGAGGTTCTGAGGCTTACCGACATAACCCTCAGCAGTAAGGGATTTGTAAAGGGAACAAGGGTCATTGAAAAGCTCAGGGAGATTGTACATGACCATGACATTGAAGATCTCCCGATACCATACTGTGCGGTAGCAACTGACGTTATACGCGGATGCGAACGGATCTTCACCTCAGGCAGCCTGTTCAATGCAATCAGGGCATCGATATCGATCCCTACTTTTTTCCAGCCATTCAGGATGGACGACAACTACTATGTTGATGGCGGCCTGGTCAATCCAATACCTATCAACAGGGTTTCACGACGGGAGGGAGATGTGCTGGTTGTAGTCAATGTGAATGCTGACATCCCGCATGTGAGGATTGAAACGCCTATGCAGGAGGAGAACAGGGCAAAGGGATATCTCAGGAGGATAAGGAATATTAATGACCATGCAGGCAGGCATATACCTAAAAACAATAAGGACGACATCGGCATACTGAATCTCAACAACCGGAGTATCAGCATAATGCTGAACCAGATTGCCTCACTGACCCTCCTGAATAATCATGTTGACATAATGGTGCAGGTATCAAAGGAATCATTCGGCACCTATGATTTCTATAAGGCTGCTGAGATTATAAAGGAGGGTGAGAATGCCGCCACCCTGGCCCTGGAGGAACTATTGCTTTGACATGCTTACAGGCGTTCAAATTTGCAGGGGAAAAGTGTAGATTTTCGTTAAAAGAACATATCTTTGATAATTGATCTAAACTAATTCCAGATGAAAAGATCCTACCTTATTTTATGCATAGCACTGTTGGGAGCAGCGCCCGGAATGTTCGGACAGAAACCGATCAAGGTTCTCGAGGACAGTGTACAGTTCGGCAACTATCTCTATCCGGGGTTCAATGTCACAATTCCTGAAGCCAGTTATGACAAGGTTCTCAAGAATTGGATAAAGGCGCAGGAAACAGGCACCAAATCAAAGGTACAGACTGAGAGCGGCGAGATGACAATTTTCGGAGCCATCATCAAGGAGATCTCACAGGCCCCTGTAAATATCTATAGCCGGATAATGAATGAAGATACCCTCAGCAGGATGCTTGTCTGCATAGAACTCAAAAAGGATCAGTATGTTGAAGCTGCCTCAGGAGACGTTCAGCTGACCTCGGCAAGGGATTATCTGAAGGAATTTGCCAAGGAGCAGTACATGGATTTCATCAAAGACGAGCTTGCAGCCGAGGAGAAGATACTCAGGGACCTGAAGCAGGAACTGGGAAGCCTGGAAAACAGCAAGGCCCGCACACAGAGGACGGCCAAGAACAACAGGAACACCGTAAATGACGAACAGGAAAAGCTGCTTGTCAAGCATAACGAGCTGAGTCTTTTATCCAATGAGATCATAAACAAGAACAATGAGATGATAGCAATGCCGGTTGGAGCCGGCAGAGATGCAATGGCCACCCAGGTCCAGGAGCTCGAGAAGAGACGCAAGAAGCTCCAGAAGGAGATCAGCAAGGGAGAGAACCGTATCAATAAGGCCAGGTCGGCCATTGACCAGGCTGACAGGGCTATACCCAGAAATGATAACGAACAGGCTGTGATGAAATCAAAGATTGATGCACAGCAGGCTGTTGTGCAAACTTTTATCGACAAGCTTAATACAGTCAAGCTTTACTGAAACCTGATTGAATAAGACCAAGTCTTTAACCAACACATAAAACCAATTATGGAAAACCAGGAAAAAAAAGAAACCTACCAGCAGAAGATACAGGAACAGCTGGATGAATGGAGAGCAGATATTGACAGGCTGAGAGAAAAGGCAAAGAATGCATCAGCCGAGACAAAATTGAAATACCAGGAGAACATTGACAAGCTGGAACTCAAAATGGATGAAGGCAAGTCAAAGCTGAAGGATCTTAAGGAATCAAGCGCAGAGGCGTGGGATGCAGTCAAGGACGGAGCTGATTCAATATGGGATACAATGAAGGCAACCTTTGCCGAGGTCAAGGAAAGACTAAAGGACAAGGACGACGACGAAAAGAAAGCCTGATTATTTGGGATTTGCGATTTGCGATTTGTGATTTGCGATTCGGATGTAACCGCTTTTCACTACTGCCTATTGCCTGTTGCCTATTGCCTTCTTTCCCTTTTGATTCTTTCCGGCATTAGTTAGAAATATATACTATCACACATGAAAAAAATCGTAACAATTGGGGTTGTTGTACTTCTTATTGCTGCCGCCGTCATTTTCTGGTGGCGTCATTATTTCGTATTCGGCGAGGGGGTGAAAGCCGGTGACCTCAATTACCTGGTAAGGAAAGGTTATGTTTTCAAGACCTGGGAAGGGAAACTGATACAGACAGGTTTCAAAACACCCAGTCCGGGAGCAATTCAGAGTAACGAATTCGAGTTCAGCATAACAAACGACAGTCTGGCTACTGTACTCGAGAGAGCCAGCGGTAAATTCGTGGAGCTGCGCTACAAGGAGTACATAGCACCCCTTCCGTGGAGAGGAATGAGCAAATATGTTGTGATTGAGATCCTTGACATTAAGGACTCGGATCAGGAGCAACAGACTCTCATCCCCTACCAGGCAATCTGAAAAAAATATACATAATATCTGATGACCAGAACAAAAATTGCAGCACTGGTCCTGTCGCTTATTCTGCTGACCGGATGTGCCGAACTGCTTAACACACTCAAGACAATTTCTACGGTTAAGCAGCTTACTGAAGCGGATATCGTGTCCGGGCTGAAGGAAGCCCTGACTGTCGGGGCACGCAATGCAGCCGGCAGGCTGGCATCGCAGGACGGTTACTGGGGGGATCCTGCAGTCAGGATACCACTGCCAGACGAAGCGAAGGTAATTGTTGACAATATTGGAAGGATACCGGGAGGACAGCAGCTGATTGACAATGTTGTACTGAGCATCAACCGGGCAGCTGAAGATGCTGCACGCGAAGTGGCCCCCATCTTTGTAAATTCAGTGATGCAGATGACGATTACTGACGGGTACAACATCCTCCATGGGGCTGACAATGCGGCTACCGTTTATCTCAGGAACACGACCTGGAACGGACTATACGACCTCTACAGGCCGAAGATCAGTGCTTCAACCGGAAAGGAGATCATTGCAGGCTACTCTGCTCAGGAATCATGGAACACCCTGACGGGAAAGTGGAACCAGGTTGCCAACAGTGTGGCCGGAAGGCTGGCAGGATTCAAACCGGTGAATACCGATCTTGACGATTTCCTTACAAGGAAAGCGCTTGAAGGCGTATTCATTAAACTTGAGGGTGAGGAGGTGAAGATCAGAAAAGAGGTTTCGGCCAGGGTCACTCCCATTCTCAGGGAAGTTTTCGGGACCCTTGACCAACAGTAATAGAGCTTCAGGCTGATTGACACTGGCTGATCAAGTTTGCCCCTCCGTTGTTATATTTGCACACAAAACCTGATAGAAATGAGAAAAGCAATTATTGTACTGTCAATTACCATCGTACTCACTGTAGTCAGCAGGAATGCATTCAGCCAGGATGCTGACACTGTAACGGGATGGCACAACAGCGGGGTATTCTCCCTGAACATGTCACAGGCAACGTTCACAAACTGGGCTGCCGGCGGCCAGAACTCAGTGGCGCTGAACGGATTGGTCAATCTTGCAGCAAATTACAGGATGGGCAAGTCGGCCTGGGATAACGCCCTTATTATCGGATACGGAAAGATGGTTCAGAAGGGCAATGACCTGGGATGGGTGAAGACAGATGACCGCATCGACTTTCAGTCGAAGTACGGGCGTAAGGCTTCGGACAAATGGTTCTATTCGGGTTTGCTGAATTTCAGGACCCAGATGGACAACGGATACAATTATCCCGATACAGACAACAAGATATCTGGTCTGCTTTCTCCAGCGTATCTGCTGTTCTCACTTGGGATGGATTACAAACCCAACCCGGATTTTTCAGTGTTTCTCTCACCGCTGACATCAAAGAACACGATCGTCATGGATGATGATCTCTCCGATGACGGTGCTTTCGGTGTGGACCCCGGAAAGAAATTCAGGTCAGAGCTCGGCGCATATGCAAACATTGCATACAAGAAGGACGAGATTGTCAAGAACGTCAATTTCCTGACAAAGCTTGATCTGTTCACAAATTACCTGAAAAATCCGCAGAACATTGACATAAGCTGGGAGGCGCTGCTGGTTCTCAAGGTCAACAAATTCATTTCTGCAACTGTCAATACGCATCTGCTCTATGATGATGACATACTTATCAAAACAGATGAGGACGGCGAGGGTGTGCCTGTCCTGGGTAAGCGCGCACAGTTTAAGGAGGTCATAGGTGTGGGTTTCACATACAAGTTCATTAAATAGAGAAAACCGCAAGAAGCAGGCAGCATGAAAAGCATAACACTTATTGCAATGTTGACGCTGATAACAGGAATACTGGCAGGGCAGGCAGTGCAGGACATTAAGCTGAATGCTCCTGATATGGATAGGGGGCTGACGATAATGAAGGCATTTGAAAAGAGGGCTTCGGCCACTTCTTTCAGTCCGACGGAGCTCTCATTGCAGGATCTCTCAGATCTTTTATGGGCATCAAACGGCATAAACAGGCCGGAAAGCGGAAAGCGTACGGCTCCCACAGCTGTCAATGCACAGGATATTGACATTTACGTGCTGCTAAGATCAGGAGCTTACCTGTATGATCACAAGACACATACTCTGAAAGGTATTGCTCCCGGTGACAACAGGAAGCTGGTTTCCGACAGGCAGACCACCTTTGCCAGTGCGCCTGCTATGCTTGTACTGGTATCAGACATATCGCGCTTCAGGGGTGATGATGATGCGCGCAAGCTTAGCTGGGGAGCAATGGATGCAGGCATAGTCTCACAGAATGTAAGTCTGTTCTGTGCAGGGGCCGGACTGGTTACCCGTCCCCGGGCATCGATGGATATTGAAGGCCTGAAGAAGCTGCTCATGCTGACCGTGACGCAGTATCCATTGCTAAACAACCCTGTGGGTTATCCCAATGAATAACGGCTGCCCGGTATGCTGAAGCTAATAAACCATCCCCTGATAACGCACAAATTATCGCTCATCAGGAGGAAGGAGACGGGCACACGTGATTTCCGGCAGAATATCAGCGAGATAGCCGGGCTCATGGCGTATGAGATAACCAGAGATCTCCCGTTGCGTGAAATAGTTATTGACACTCCTCTTTCATCGTGCACCACCTCTGAGCTTTCGAGGGAGATCATCCTGGTGCCGGTGCTACGTGCCGGGCTTGGTATGGTTGACGGCATAACGGGGCTTATAACAACCGCCAGGGTAGGTCATATCGGGCTTGTGCGTGATCATGAGACACTGGCTCCGATGGAATATTATGCCAAATTCCCGGCTGATATTTCAGAAGCGGTGGTGATGGTTCTCGATCCCATGCTGGCAACTGGCGGAAGTGCAAGTGCAGCTATCGGAGCAGTAAAGAAACGAGGCGCAGTTACAATAAGGCTGGTATGCATCGTAGGTTCACCTGAAGGAGTTACACGAGTAGAAAGGGAACACCCTGACGTGGATATTTACCTTGCAGCGCTTGACAGTCACCTGAATGAAAACGGGTACATAGTTCCCGGGCTTGGAGATGCAGGAGACAGGCTGTTCGGAACGGTTTAGTTTGCTATATTCGCAAATTCATAAAAACAAATAAGGATTATGGGACTTAAGCGCCGGCTTATAATTATGAACTTCCTCCAGTTCTTTATGTGGGGGGCATGGATGATGACACTTGGCCATTACGGATTCGTGGAGAGACAATGGAACGGCGCTCAGTTTGGCCTGGTCTTTTCAACCATGGGGTTTGCTTCACTTATCATGCCAACCCTGTTCGGAATTCTTGCCGATAAATGGAAGGCAAACTACGTCTTTGCGATACTGCACCTGCTGTTCGGGGCAACGATGTGCTTCCTGCCGTTGATTGAGGCACCACTTCCCTTTTTCTGGCTTCTGCTGCTGGCGATGTGTTTTTACATGCCGACAATCGGACTGAACAATTCTGTCGGTTTCAGGCTTCTGAAGAGCGAAGGCAAAGATCCCACAAAGTACTTCCCGCCCATCAGGGTTTGGGGTACGGTTGGCTTTATAATCGCAATGTGGGTGACAAACTTCTTCACCAAACCCTGGGGTCTTGGATATAGCATCAAGGTATCCTTCATTATAGCAGCTGTTTCCGCATTCGCCCTTGCGTTGTATTCATTCTTCATGTTGCCGGTAGTGAAAAAGGTTGAAAGTTCCGGATCAGAAAAGAAGAGCTGGGTACAGAGTCTGGGTCTGGAGGCCTTCGTGCTGTTCCGTCAGAAGAAGATGCTTTTGTTCTTTATCTTCAGCATGCTGCTGGGTGGCGCTCTTCAGCTGACCAATGCCTACGGTGACAGCTTTCTCCAGGACGCAACGGTGTTCCCTAAAGGGGGGATAATCAATAACTTCTCCACTATAATTCTTTCAATTTCACAGATATCCGAAACCCTGTTTATCCTTTCGATCCCGTTTTTCCTGAAGCGTTTCGGTATCAAGAAAGTGATGCTGTTCAGTATGATAGCATGGGTGCTTCGTTTTGCACTGTTCGGCATGGCCGGCAATACGGTCACAGGCTTTATACTGATTATCACCTCGTGTATTGTTTACGGAATGGCATTTGATTTCTTCAATATCTCGGGAGCCCTGTTTGTGGAACAAAACACTGACTCAAAGATCACTGCATCGGCACAGGGTCTTTTTATGCTGATGACGAACGGTATAGGCGCCGTTCTTGGAAATCTCATTGCCGGACAGGTAATAAGGCACTGGTTCGAAGATCCGGCAACTCTCGTCAAGGACTGGCCGGGCATCTGGATGACATTTGCCTCATATGCACTGGTGGTGGCAATCCTATTCTCCGTTCTTTTCAGGCACAGGCATGTGCCGGAAGAGACGGCAAACATAAGTCACTGATCTGTATAAACTTGCTTATATTGCCAGGCTTCAGCCGGCGATGGAGTCATTTCATCCCAGAAGGATAAGACTCAGACCTATTGCAATCATCCCGCTTATCAGACCATAGATTGCTACGTGGTGCTTGCCATACTTATGTGCTGCGGGAAGCAGCTCGTCGAAAGCGATGTAGACCATAATACCGGCAACCATTGCAAAGACAAAGCCCAGGCTCACATCGGTGCTGAAAAGTGTCAGTATGAAATAGCCTGCCAGTGCCCCGATAGGTTCGGAGAAACCTGACAATACTGACCATGTCAGGGCCTTGCGTCTGGAGCCGGTGGCGTAATAAACCGGGACAGAGACTGCGATTCCCTCCGGGATATTATGGATTGCGACAGCCACGGCAATGCTTATTCCCACTGTGACATCAGACATTGCTGACATGAAAGTGGCAATTCCCTCAGGGAAGTTATGGACCCCGATTGCGATTGCAGTGAAGATCCCCAGGCGCATCAGTTTCTGATCCCTTATTCCGTGCCTGCCCCTGACCTGTGTCTTCCTGCCCTGGCATTCAGGTTTGTCCTGGTCATGCGATTCGGGATGCATCTGTTCCACTCTCTTAAGTTCATGAGGGTTGCCTTCGGACGGGAGCACCTTGTCAAGAACGGCTGACAATCCGATTCCGCCGACGAAGGAGACAAATGTCAGCCATGCTGCGGTATTCTGTGCATATGCAAGCTGTATCAGGCGCCCGGCCTCTGTGAGAAGCTCGGTAAAAGAGATGAATATCATAACCCCGGCAGAGAATCCGAGTGAAAAAGCTAGAAATGTTGTCTTGGTACGTCTGGCAAAGAAAGCTATCAATCCTCCTATCCCGGTGGCAAGACCTGCAAAAAGGGTGATTCCAAATGCAAAGAGGAGCCGGGAGCTATCCATCAGGCAGTGCTATTTAGATCGAGTTTAAATTGCAAAAGTAAAAGAATAACGGGAAAAACAACATGAGGGATATTTCTGCTGATAAAAAAAGCCCTTATTTTGATATTGCATTGAACGATGAATCTCTGGGATTACTATAGGATACTGGGCATTAAGCAGAATGCCTCTGATGATGAGATAAGAAAGGCGTACAGGAAGAAGGCGATGGAGTACCATCCTGACCGCAACAGTTCGCCGGATTCCCAGGAGATGTTTATCCGCATCAACGAGGCCTATGAGTACCTGATGGCTCATCCTTACAGGCGGAATATTACCGAGGAGGAAGTGAGCCGTAATTACCAGGCATGGATTGATTACCGGAGGGAAGAGGCGCGAAAACGGGCGGAGGCTTATGCAAGAGCCTCGTATGCGGAGTTTCGTAAAAGCCCGATCTACAAGAGCACAACAGTTATTGACGGCACAATGGTTTTTCTGGGTCTGGCCCTTGCGACCATGGTCATCTTCACATCTGTCTACGGGTATATCTACCGTATGAGGATTGCCGATACACCAAAGGAGGAACCTTCATTAACGCTGGCTGCCGTATCATTAATCATAGGTATTTCGTATATGACAATCTCGGTTATATACCTGAGTGCGTGGATTGCCCAGCGCAAGAAAAAGAGGAAAAGATCCGAAGATGGAAAAAAGAAGGAAAATAAGGAATCCGTTTGATGCGGATCAGAATATGTGTTTCGGGTGCGGCCCTAATAATCATGCCGGCCTCAGGCTGACATTTGAAGAGGATGAAAGTAAGCTTTACGCTTCATGGGAACCCGAAGCCTGTTTCCAGGGGTATATCAATGTGCTACATGGCGGGATCATCGCCACTCTGCTTGACGAGGCGGGAGCATGGTGCATATACGTCAAGGCAGGAACCTCCGGGGTGACCGCATCGATGACGGTAAAATACCTTAAGCCGGTATATATAAGCAAGGGAAAGATAACTCTGGAAGCGCAACTGAGGAAGAAAGGAGAAAAGAATGCCCTGATTGCGGCAGTGTTATACGATGGTGAGGGTAAAATGTGTGCCGAAGCGGAGCTTGACTACTTCATTTACCCGGAGAAGATAGCTCGTGACCGTTACTACTACCCGGGAAGGGAAGCATTCTATCAGACTGATTAAATTCAATATTGGAATTCAGCCATTTAGTACCACAACTGCCTTCTATTACCGGCTTTCATTAATCAATCCGTGCCACAGGCACCGTACTGTGGTCGGCGAAGTCAGATGTGAGATACTTATAATATCCTGTTATACCTATCATTGCAGCATTATCAGTTGTGTACCTGAGTTCCGGCAGGAAGAGGTTCCATCCCCTTTTTGCGGCTTCGTGTGTTGCAGCACGCCTCAATCCACCGTTTGCCGAAACGCCTCCGGCAATTCCGATTTCCCTGATGCCGGTTTCTTTAGATGCCCGCACGAGTTTGGCCATGAGAATCTCTATTATAGTCTTCTGCAATGAAGCCGCAAGGTCATTGAGGTTCTTACCGATGAAACCGGGATCTTCCCCTACCCTGTCGCGAAGGAAATAAAGGAAGCTGGTCTTCAGTCCGGAAAAACTGAAATTCAGTCCCTGGATCCTTGGTTTTGCGAACCGGAACGCTTCGGGGTTTCCTTCTGATGCGAGCCGGTCTATAACCGGTCCGCCCGGATAAGGCAATCCCATTACTTTGGCGCATTTGTCAAATGCCTCGCCGGCTGCATCATCGATTGTGTTCCCGATAAGTTCCATGGCGAGATGGTCTCGGATGACTATGAGCTGTGTATGTCCGCCTGACACCAGAAGGCAAAGGAAAGGAAATTGCGGGATTCGGTTTTCCTTACCGTGTTCCATTGCAAAGTGAGACATAACATGTGCCTGGAGGTGATTCACCGCAATCATGGGGATATTACGGGCCAGGGCAAAACCTTTCGCAAATGATGTTCCGACGAGGAGTGAACCAAGCAACCCGGGTCCCTGTGTGAAAGCCACTGCGCTTACGTCTTCTGCTTTTTTCCCGGCCCTGGCAAGAGCCTGGTCAACCACGGGTACAATGTTTGCCTGGTGTGCCCTGGAGGCCAGTTCGGGCACCACCCCGCCGTAGGCTTTATGTACATCCTGATTTGCGATCAGGTTTGAGAGTACGAATCCGTCACAAATAACCGCGGCGGAGGTGTCGTCGCAGGATGATTCTATCGCGAGGATCGTAATTTGTGGTGCCATTTTTGTATCACTCTTTTTTATAACTTCGCCAGCGGCGGGAATCACTTCGTGAATGGCCAAAATTATTAAAAAAATCGTCAGGGTCCTTCTCATCATAGCAGCAGTGCTGGTTGTGGTGCCTCTGATTCTCTTCCTGCTGCTGCAGGCGCCGCGTATTCAGACCTGGACGGTCAGCAAGGTCACAAAGGCAGTATCCGGAAAAACAGGAGCTGAGGTCTCAATAGGCAGGGTCTCCTATTCACTATGGCATGAGATTGTGCTTGATGATGTGCTTTTCAGGGATCTGAACGGTGACACTATAATTGCTGCCCGCAAGGTTGATGTCAGGTTGCGGGAGATCAGGCCGTCACGGAATCTTTACAGATTCGGAACAATTGACATTCACAAGCCTGACTTCAGGATGATTCAGGACACTGCCGGGGTCATGAATCTGACTGCCTATCTCAGGTCACTTAAAAGTGACCGGGAACGTGACAGTACCGGGGGTATCGATCTGCGCTTTGCTGACATAGACATGCTTGATGGTTCCTTCTCGCTCGCTTACATGTCTGACACAATCGGTGTGATTCCCGGCAGTGTCAACTACAAGAACATGCATATTGAGCACATCACCGGAAAGGTAAGGGATCTCAGGATTATACCAGATTCTGTGAGTATGGTGATAAGGGGCCTCGCGTTCAGGGAAGCCGGCGGATTTGAAAGCCGGAGCCTTGATATGAACATTGCCGTGGCGGAGAGCAGTCTGTATTTCAGGGAGATTGATCTGCTCACCGATTCAAGCGCCCTGTCTGCCGAACGAATATTGCTCATGCCACGCGAAGATGACTCATGGAAGGATTTCATAAATGATGTCAGGATTGATTTCCTGTTTAATAATTCTGTTATAAATACCTCTGACATCTCATATTTTGTCAGACCCCTGGCGGGCGTTAGTGAGAAGGTAAGTTTCTCCGGAAGGGTGACAGGCACAGTTGCAGAAATGAAGGGGAAGAATATCAGGATAGACTATGAGACCTCGACAAGGCTGAGGTTTGATTTTGATATTTCCGGACTGCCCAGGATAAACGACAGTTATCTTTTCATCAGTTTCACTGATATGAAGACCCGTGCTGCAGATATTGAGAGGTTTTCGTTGCCCGGCAGGAAACCCATCCGGCTTCCTGCAGTTGCCCATGACCTTGGACTTATCACATATGAGGGAAGCTTTACGGGGTTTACAACCGATTTTGTTTCATTCGGCAGGCTCACAACCGAAAGGGGCACTTTTGACACTGACATCTCGCTAAGGCCTGACGGCCGAAACACCTTCGGATTCAGAGGTTCTCTCACGACCAGTGCCGTTGATCTCGGGTACATGGCAAAAAACAGTGAGATGTTCGGCGGACTCTGGATGCATGCAGAGGTTGACGGATCAATGGAATCTTTCCGCCACCTCTCCGCGAACATCAATGGGGTGATTGACTCTGTGGAGATAAACAAATATCTCTACAGAAACATAAGTGTATCAGGGACATATGCAGACAGGATATGGGACGGAAGTGTTGAGGTGAGCGAACCGAACATTGAGATGAGCCTTCTGGGCAGGTTTGATCTCGAAAAAAACAAGCCTGAGTTTGATTTCACAATGAACCTGGCAAATGCTGACCTGTACACTCTCAACCTTGTGAAAAAAGACACTGTCTTCAGGGCCACGGCTCTTGTCACTGCAAATTTCACGGGAAACTCCACAGACAACCTGAAAGGGGACCTGAGGCTGATAAACTCAACTCTCGAGAACTCAAATGGGAAGCTCAATATATATGACTTCCTGGTTAGTTCAGACATAATCGGCGGAGAAACCGTTCTTAAGCTCAGGTCAGATTTTGCCGATGCAGATCTGAGGGGTCAGTACTCTGTTGATGCAATAAAAAGAAGCGTTTCCGGAATGTTGGCGGACCTGTTTCCTTCCAGATTCAAAAAGCCTGAAACAAAGAAAGGTGATTCAGTGGCTAAGGCAATGTTTTCCCTGGATGCCAGGATCAAGAGGACTGACAGGCTGAATGAGTTTCTCGGAACGGGACTTGGCATTTCAGAAGGGACACATGTCACAGGGCTCTTCCGGTCAGACCGTCCGGAGATACTGACCGGGGTAACGGCTGATGCCGTTACATATATGGGAATGCGCATAGGCCGGGTGAATTTGACGGGTTCAGTAAAGGATGGCAACATGAACCTTGACCTGACTGCAGATACAGTGCTGCTGCCTGATAAATCTGAATTGGGCAGTTTTGTGCTTGGAACCGGAAGCAGCAATGACACAACAGATCTGGTTATGAAATGGGACAATCATGACAGCGGGCGCACATTCGGCGAAGTTAAAGCCAGGGGCTTTTTCAGCATCGGACCTGACAACAGGCCGGCGCTGACCGTCGCAGTCATCCCTACCGGCCTTACAGTGAACAGCGCCCAGTGGAATATTGGTCCTGCCAGGATTGTAATCGACTCACTCAGCACTTTCTTTGACAACATACTTGTCAGCAGCAGGACCAAATATTTCAGTCTTGGAGGGAGACTCTCGAAGGATCCGCGGGAGAAGCTTACCCTGACTTTCGAGGGGCTCAACATGTCATACCTTAACAACCTCCTGAAAGGGAATGAGAATGAGTCAGAGGAACCGTCCCAATTGAAGCTGGAAGGAATCATGAGTGGCAATCTGACACTGTCTGATGTATACAAGAATCTGCTTTTTGAGAGCAGGATCAATGTCACAGACTTCAGGCTGAACGACAACAATTACGGCCTTATGACAATCACAAGTGAATGGGATCCGAAGAGAAAGGTAGCGGCAATCAATATTGCCAATGATTTTGCCGGAAGGAAGCTTATTGATATCAGCGGTACCTATTCGCCTTCCGCACGGGTCATTGACATTGCCGCTTCGGCCATTGATCTCCCGCTTGACGTGCTCAACCCGTTTCTCAGTTCATTTGCTTCGGATATCCGCGGTTTCGGAACAGGAACCATCAGGCTGAAAGGGAAACCGAGGCAGCTTGAGATGACCGGTGCGGTGATGGCACATGATGCATCGATGAAAATTGATTTTCTTCAGACACGGTACAGTTTCTCTGACAGCGTCAGGTTTTCGCCTTCAGGCATCATCCTGAGGAATATCAGTATATATGATGCACAGAAGAACAAGGGCAGCATAAACGGAATGATCACACACAGGGCATTCAAAAATATTGGAGTCAGTCTTGACATCAACCTCGAAAAAATGCTTGTTCTCAACACCAGGTCGAAGGACAATGACAGCTTTTATGGTACCGCCTATGCCTCCGGATATGCCGGTATTAGAGGAAATGATGAGAAGCTCGTTTTCAATATCTCAGCCAGAACGGCTCCGAATACGGAATTTTTTGTACCACTTAACTCCTCTGCAAGCGTAAGTGATTATCCCTTCATTAAGTTTGTTGCACCCTCAGGACAGGTCAGCGATAAGGAGCAGGATGACAGTAAGAACAGTTTCGTGAGGCAGGAAGAGGGCAGCAGTATTGAGCTCAACTTCGATCTTGAGGTGACTCCCGAGGCCGAGGTGCAGCTCATCCTTGACGAAACTTCCGGAGGTGTCATAAGGGGCAAGGGTGCAGGCAGACTTAACATCTCGCTTAACTCAAAGGGTGATGTCCGTATGGCAGGCGATTACGTGATCAGTGACGGGGATTACCTCTTTACCCTTGGGAATATCCTCAACAAGAGGTTTGGGGTGCAGGAAGGAGGAACAGTCTCCTGGAACGGGGCTATTGAGGATGCCAGCCTTGATATAAAAGCTCTGTACAAGACAAAGGCATCGCTTTCGGAGATCTTCGGTGAGGAAGAGTTCACGGAGCTTAAGGCCAAGATGCCTGTCGAATGCATCCTCAGTCTCTCGGGGAGGCTCCTCAATCCGGCTATCAGCTTTGACATCAACCTCCCGACTGCTGACGAAAGGACACGTGAGCTGCTCAGGATGGCCATTGACACCGAAGAGGAACTGAGCCGGCAGTTTCTTTACCTGCTTGTCATGAACAGCTTTTATCCCGATCCCTCTCTGTACAACTCAAGTACTGCCACAGGAGCGCTGGCAGGTCAGGGAGGGTATGCGGTATCACCGATCGTCGGGGTGACAACAACTACAGAGATGCTTTCCAACCAGCTCAGCAACTGGCTGTCACAGATAAGCAATGATTTTGATATAGGTTTCAACTACAGACCGGGTAGTGAGCTTACCGACCAGGAGGTGGAGCTGGCGCTCTCCACACAATTGCTGAATGACAAGGTGTCCGTCAACGGCAACGTAGACGTGCGTGGAAACCAATCGAACGCCTCAGCCAGCAACATAAGCGGTGAGTTCACAGTAGAGGTCAGGCTGACTGATATGTTAAGGTTCAAGGTATTCAACCGGTCAAACCATAACCTGTACTACCAGGTTCATCCATATACCCAGGGGGTGGGGCTCTTTTACAGGCGTGACTTCAGTACACTGAAAGACTTCTTCATCAGGCCTGAAGACAGGAAGAAAAAAGGTATCAGGAGTGATCAGGAGTCAGGCCGGAACTAACATTTCAACAATGGGTCGGTTTTATCAACAATAGGATACTTACAGGGGATTAAATTCGTTTTTTACTATATTCGCGCGATGATACGCGAAAGCAAGTCAAACTGTTAACATCTTAAACCAAGGAAAATGATCTCAGCAGCTATTTTATTACAGGGAACACCAGCCACAGAAGCCGCAGAAGAGGCCACAATGTCACTGGCTGATCTCTACCTGGCAGGAGGTTGGGTGATGTACCTCATCACACTGCTCTCGTTTGTTGCACTTTACATCTTTATCGAAAGGTATCTGGTGATAAAGAAGGCGTCAAAAGGTGATGCCAACTTCATGAACCGCATAAAGGACTACATGTATGAAGGGAAGGTTGATGCGGCGTTGCAGCTCTGCAGGAAGACCAACTCACCTCAGGCCAGGATGGTTGAGAAAGGAATAACCCGTCTCGGCAGACCTCTCGCCGATGTGACCTCTGCCATTGAAAATGTGGGTAGGCTCGAGATCCATAAGCTCGAGAAGAGATTTCCTACACTTGCCACGATAGCCGGAGCAGCCCCGCTGATGGGATTCTTCGGAACGGTAATTGGGATGGTGCAGGCTTTCTATGAGATGTCACTTGCGGGAAACAGCCTTGACATCAGCACACTCAGTGGTGGTATATACACAGCGCTGATCACCACAGTGGGAGGTCTTATTCTCGGAATCCTCGCCTATTTTGGATACAACCAGCTTGTGGTTAAGGTTGAGAATGTGGTTTTTCAGCTTGAAACCACCTCCACCGAGTTCCTTGATATCCTCAATGAACCTGTAAAATAGGCTGCGATGGCAATTTCAAACAAGAATAAAGTCAGTGTTCAGTTCAGCAATGCAGGCATGTCTGATATAGTATTCCTGCTTCTGCTGTTCTTCATGCTGACCTCAACCCTTGTGCATCCTACAGCGCTTAAGCTGTTGTTGCCAAAGGGCACGACCCAGTCTTCGGCACGTCCGATGACCACAGTGTCAATCACGAAGGATCTTCAGTATTTCATTGAAGATCAGCCCATAGAACTCGAATTTCTCGAAGCTGCCCTGCAATCGAGGGTTCAGGACAGTCCTGAAATATACATCTCAGTGCATGCTGACAGGAGCGTTCCTGTAGAGTATGTGGTGAACGTAATGAATATTGCCGCGAAGAACCAGTATAAGCTGATACTTGCCACTACTCCAAAATAGCGCCGGTGAGCCTCTGACAAGGGAGAGGAAGCAGGGTCTGATCTTCAGTGCCCTCATTCATCTTGTTGTTGCCCTTCTGATCATTTTCGTCACCTTCAGGGTGAAGATACCGGAGCCAATTGAAGAGGGTCTGCTAGTCAACTTCGGATTTGACGAGACGGGTGAAGGTTTGTTTGAACCTGCGCCCGAGCCGGTCTCTCCTCCCCCTCCGCCTGAATCTGCCGGGGAACAGGGAGGTGAAGAAGCACTGCTGACGCAGGACTTTGAAGAGGCTGTGGAGGTAGAAAAGAAAGAGCCAAGTCCGGAAGAACTGAAGAGGCAGGCTGAAGCGAGGGCAGCAGAAATAAGGCGGCAGCTGGAGGCTGAGGCGGAACGAAAGCGCATTGAACAGGAGGAAGCCGAGAGGCGTAAGAAGGAGGAGGAGCAGCGGCGCATTGACCAGGCGAACGCAAGAGCCAGGGGCGCCTTCAGCAATGCCGGCAATGTGGGCACCTCAGGCCAGAGCCAGGGAGAAGCTGGCGGGCAGGGCAACCAGGGCGTTCAGTCAGGCACCCCCGATGCACCCAATTACGGGCCGGGAGGAGGCCAGGGAACCGACGGCATATCTTTTGACCTTGGCGGAAGGAAGGCACAGTCTCTCATCAAACCTCCATATGATCTCCAGAAAGAGGGCGTTGTAGTTGTTGCGATAACAGTGGACCGTAACGGAAGGGTCACAGATGCAACTCCCGGCATCAAGGGATCGACCACACTCGACGGAGATCTCCTCAGGCTGGCAAAAGAAGCTGCCCTGAAGACCAGGTTTGAAAGCAGCAATGATGCCCCGATAATTCAGAAAGGAACTATCACTTACGTCTTCCGTCTTAAATAGATTACTCCTGATTCAGAACAGTCTGACCACAAGGTCATAGAGGCCGGTGAGCTTGATTGCCGAAGCCATAATGGCCACCAGCAGTATGATGCGCACTACCCTGGGTCCCCAACTGACTGCCACCTTCGAGCCCATCCATGCTCCTATGCCCTGACCGACTGCCAGGATGATCCCATAGAGATAATAAACCTGATCGCTTATGATGAAGACCACCAGGGCAATGGCGGTCATGGCAGCCACAATCAGCACTTTATGGGCATTGGCCCTGGTCAGGCCCATGCCAGCTCCAAGGACCAGTGCCGCCAGCAGGAAGAAGCCCACTCCGGCCTGGATAAAGCCGCCATATATGCCGATGACGAAAAACACCACCGGCACCCACCAGCGGCGTTTCATGGCTGCAGAGTGAGCATGGTCACGCACCCACTGTTCCGGCTTGTACAGGATCACAAAAAACATGAAGACAAGCAGTCCCCCAATCAGCAACTCCATCATCCGTTCATTGATCTTCACCGCGATCAGTGATCCAAGAAGGGCTCCTGCGATAGCAGGCACTGACATCCACAGGCTTTCGCCAACGGTGTACAGCTTCTGCTTTTTAAAGCTTACGCTGCTGACCAGGCTCTGAACGAAGACACCAATACGGTTGGTGCCATTGGCAATATTCGCAGGCAGGCCAAGGAACATCAGGAGAGGCAATGTAATAAGTGAGCCGCTGCCGGCCAGCGTATTCACAAAACCGGCAAAGAGGCCTGCGGCTATCACAGCCAGGTACATGTACCATTCCATTTTTAAAGGGAACTATCTTTCCAGGATCTCCTTTACTGACATGAGGAGGTTGTCAATAAGGTCCGTATCCTTTATGACATAATCAGCTATCCCTTTGCGTGCGAACTCAAGCACTACCTCACCCTTTTCCTGGGCTGAAAGCATAATGACTGGTATTTCCGGGACAAGCTTTGTAATCTCGTCATAGGCTTCCATGCCATTCATCGGAATCTCACCTGCTTTCAGGAAATAATAATCGAGAATGATCAGGTCAGGAATATCACCGAGTGCGGCAAGACATTCTTCTGCGTAGGTGAAAGCCCTGACCGAATATCCGTTACCTTCCAGCCTCGACGAGACAAGGCTGGTGACAACAGGGTCATCATCAACCACATAAATCAGGATATCAGCCTGGGGGTTAACTTTTTCCATGAGAACAAAAATACTAAAGGAATTGGTAATATCCTAGTAGGCAAAAAGAGGGAGGTCTTTCATCATTTTTACCACCTTCTCTCCTACTGACGCTATCACTGAATCATTGTCGATGCTGACCAGGACCTCATCAAGGAGCTGAACCACTTTTCCCATGTCTCCCTCCTTCAGTCCGCGTGTTGTGACGGCAGGTGTACCAATCCTTATCCCTGAGGTAAGGAAAGGTGAGCGGGAGTCGAACGGTACCATGTTCTTATTGACTGTGATGTGTGCCCTGACAAGGGTGTTTTCAACCTTCTTGCCGGAAATTTCAGGGAATCTGGTCCTGAGGTCTATCAGCATCGAGTGGTTGTCTGTGCCGCCCGAGATAACCTTGTATCCCAGTGCCATGAATGCATCGGCCATCACAGCAGCGTTTTTCTTCACCTGCTGCTGGTAAGTCCGGAATTCCGGTTTCAGTGCTTCTCCGAATGATACCGCTTTGGCTGCGATAACATGCTCCAGAGGTCCGCCCTGAATACCGGGGAAGACAGCTGAGTTGAGCATGGCTGACATCATCTTGATCTCCCCCTTTGGAGTTGTAACACCCCACGGATTAGGAAAATCCGTTCCCATGAGTATGATGCCACCGCGCGGTCCCCTGAGGGTTTTGTGTGTTGTTGAGGTAACTATATGTGCGTAGCGGAGGGGGTTATCGAGCAATCCTGCAGCAATCAGACCGGCGGGGTGTGCCATATCAATCATTAGCAAGGCCCCGGTTTTGTCAGCGATGGCACGCATCCTGGCATAGTCCCATTCCCTTGAGTAGGCAGAGGCGCCGCCGACGATAAGTTTTGGTTTTTCCCTTAGAGCTACCTCTTCCATCATGTCATAATCCACACGACCTGTCTCCTCCTTAACCCCGTAGGCCACCGGATTGTACAGGATTCCTGACGAGTTAACCGGAGATCCATGTGAGAGGTGACCACCGTGTGACAGATTTAATCCGAGGAAGGTATCACCCGGTTTCAGGACTGTGAGAAATACAGCCATATTTGCCTGTGCCCCCGAGTGGGGCTGCACGTTAGCGTATTCTGCATTAAAGAGCAGCTTGAGCCTGTCAATTGCGAGCGCTTCAACCTCGTCTACAACCTCGCATCCGCCGTAATATCTTGCTCCGGGGTAACCTTCCGCGTACTTGTTTGTAAGAACGGATCCCATTGCTTCAAGCACCTGGGGGCTGACGAAGTTTTCCGATGCAATAAGTTCAATACCTTCGGTCTGGCGTTTGCGTTCGCGGTCGATCAGTTCAAATACTGCGCTGTCTCTTTCCATGATTAGATTCTTTGTTCGGTTGATAAATGCCCGTCACCTGAAACCGGTGAGCACGGGATGTTTGCGGGCAAATATACATTTTATAATCAAAATTTCTCATGACCCCGGCTGTCAGTGAAGTATGCATGCGTGCAAGATTTAAAAGCCGGATTATTCCTCAGAAAACTGTCTGAGCAGTTCACGGTATGCAGAGAAGATTCTTGACTTGGAGATGAATCCCACATACCTGCCTTTGTCAAGGACGGGAAGGTTCCAGGCTCCGGTGCGTTCAAAGGCATCGAGGACTGCATCACCTCTTTCGCTGAGATCGATGTATGAAGGCGGTATCGTCATCAGTTCCCTCACGGTGAGTTTATCATAGAGCTCAGGTCTGAACATCTTGTCACGTACATCATCGAGGAGCACAACGCCCTCGAGGATATTGAATTCATCGACCACAGGGAAGAGGTTCCGGTTTGATTTCGATATCTGCTTTACGAGGTCTCCGAGGTTCCCGTCGGGTCTTACAGTCAGAAGGTCTTTTTCCACCTCCTTTGACCAGTCGAGCAGAGTCATGACTGCCTTGTCCTTATCATGAGTGATCAGTTCGCCGGTCAGTGCCAGCTGCTCATTGTAGATTGAATATTTCTGGAATGTTCTGGCAGTGATAAAGGCAACCGTGGAGGTGAGGATTAGGGGAATCAGCAGGCTGTACCCTTCCGTTATCTCTGCTATCAGGAAAATTGCTGTCAGGGGGGCATGCAGAACGGCTGAGAATACTCCTGCCATTGCAGTAAGGGTGAAGCTGCTTTCGATCAGTGTCAGGCCGAAGAGGTGGTTTAAAAGGCTGGATAGGTAATAGCCTGCCACCCCGCCGGTAAAGAGCACCGGAGCAACTATGCCTCCCACTCCCCCGGCACCGTTCGTAGAAGCAGTGGCCACCACTTTAACCAGAAGCAGGCCTGCCATCAGGAGTGAAAACGACCAGAAGCCGGAAGCCATGCCGCCAAAGATCTCATTTGAGGGAGCAGCTCCGCTCGAGGCATTCAGAAGTACCATTACTGTTTCATATCCTTCACCGTAAAGCGCAGGATAGAAGTAGATCAGAGCTCCGAGGATCAATCCTCCCACCATAAGCCTGATCCATCTGTTGCCAATCTTTTTGTAAAGCTTTTCAATTCCGATAGTGGCCCTTGTGAAGTATATTCCGATCAGGCCGCAGAAAACTCCCAGTATGAGGTAATATGGCAGTTCGTTCAGCATGAATCCCTGTTTAACCTGGAAGGAGAAGAGCACATTGTCACCCATGAAGAAGAAAGCCACGGTGGTTGCCGTTACCGAAGAAATAAGCAGGGGAACTATTGATGACATCGTAAGGTCAAGCATAAGTACCTCAAGAGTGAACAGAATTCCTCCGATTGGAGCCTTGAAGATGCCTGAGATGGCTCCTGCCACTCCGCATCCGAGCAGAAGGGTTACGTACTTGTAATTTAGCTTAAAGTAACGTGCAATGTTTGAGCCTATAGAAGCGCCGGTAAGAACGATGGGAGCTTCAGCACCCACCGAGCCGCCGAAACCGATTGTCAGGGAACTTGCCAGGATAGATGACCAGTTGTTATGAGACTTAATATAACTTTTCCGCCTCGAAATTGCATAGAGCACCCTGCTGATTCCGTGTGAAATATGGTCTCGGACGATGTATTTCACAGCCAGGACCGTAAGGAATATTCCGAAAAGCGGATAGGCAAGCGAGAGAACGCCTCCGGCACCTTTCATTACACCCTGGGTGAACAGAACATGGGTGAAGTGAATCGCGTTCTTCATCACCACAGCTGCCAGCGCACTGACAAGACCTACCAGGAAACTGAGAATGTAAATCAGGGTTTGCTGGTTGGTCAGAAATGATTTTAGCTGCCTTATTTTCCTAATTAACAGATTGTTCAAGGTCACCGGAAAAAACAGAAAAAATATTCAGATTACAAATATATCATAAATTGAGGAGCAGAGGTTTATTTTGGTAAGTTTGACATATTTTGCATTTATGATCGGATTTGTTAAGCAAAGGCTTTCCAACGGGCTGAGAGTGATTGTGCATCGTGATGAGGGCACTCCGATGGCGACTATGAATATTTTGTATGATGCCGGTTCCAGGGATGAAGATCCTGAGGCTACCGGATTTGCCCATCTCTTCGAACACCTGATGTTCGAAGGTACCAGGAACATACCATTTTTTGACGTACCCGTGATGATGTCCGGAGGTGAGAACAATGCCTTCACCAACAATGACCTGACCAATTATTATATCACTCTTCCTGCCAACAACCTCGAGACAGCCTTCTGGCTTGAGTCAGACAGGATGAGGGGGCTTGATCTGGCAGAGGAGAGGCTTGTCAACCAGAAGAGTGTCGTCACCGAGGAGTTCAGGCAGCGGTATCTCAACCAGCCATACGGAGACCTGCAACTGTTGCTCAGGCCTCTGGCCTACCGGATTCATCCCTACCGGTGGCCGGCCATCGGCATGGATATCAGTCACATCGAGAAAGCTGACAGCAATTCAGCTAGGAAATTTTACGACCGGTTCTATACTCCAACCAATGCCATCCTCAGTGTTGCCGGAAACGTTGATCCGGAAGAAGTTTTCAGACTGGCCGAAAAATGGTTTGGAGTCATTCCGCCCGGTGAAAAGATATTCAGAAATCTCCCCCAGGAGCCGGAACAGGAGGAACGGCGGGAGTTGACGGTGTACAGGTCTGTCCCTTCCGCTCACCTGATTATGGCCTTTCACATGGGAAGCAGGGAGAGCCGCGGCTTTTACGTACTTGACCTGCTTACCGACATACTGGCCGGTTGTGATTCCGCAAGGTTCCCTGCCATCCTCGTCAGGCAAAAGGAGCTCTTCAGTGAAGCCGATATTTATCTCTCAGGCGAAGCCGATCCCGGCCTCGTCATCTTCAGCGGAAGAGTCAGAGACGGAACTGATATCAGAAAGGCCGAGGAAGTGGTCAGATCTGAGCTTGAGAGGCTGGCAAGTGAGAATGTCACAGCCGCCGAACTTGACAAGGCACGCAACAGGTATGAGTCACACAGGCTGATGTCATACATAAGCGCTTCCAACAAGGCTTTCAGCCTGGCATATCATGAAGTGCTGGGCGATGCTGAAGGAATCAACACGGAGCATGAACAGTACATGAGTGTCACTGCTGAAGAGATAGTATCGACAGCCAGGCACACATTCAGGCCCGGCAACTGCAGTGCAATACATTACCTGCCATCGAAGAAATGAGAGAAAAACAGAAGAAAACAGCTCCGGAAATCATTACTCCGTCAGCGGGAGATACCTCCCTGCCGAAGGCTGAATTTCTTGGCAAAGGAGTACCTGTATTCATGGCCGGGAATGGCACAGTCGATCTCCTCAGGATTGAATTTGTCTTTCCTGCCGGCCAGGTAATGGAGGATGTCCATATGGCAGCTTCCACAGTGAGCGCCATGCTTACCGAAGGCACTTTGCATCATGACGCAGCTTCTATCAATGATCTCATAGACAGCACTGGCGCGGCGCTGACACATGCCGCTGACAAGGATACAGCCGGACTGGTAACTGTGACTCTCACAAGGAAGCTTGATGATGTACTGGCTCTGTCTGCGGAAGTTCTCTTCAGCCCCTCGTTTCCTGAAAATGAATTCAGAATGCTTACAGACAGAAGGTTACAGGCCTTTCTGACAAGCAGGCAGAGAACATCGGTAATAGCCAGGGAAGCATTTTATGAAGCTCTCTGCGGGGGAAGGAGTCCTTATGGTCGAATTACAACAGAAGATGATTACCGCAGGCTTACAACCAATAACCTGCGTGAGTTTCACATGAAGCACTACAGGCCGGATAACATGTATGTTACTGTTGCCGGCAGTGACCCATGGAAAGCGCTGCCTGTCCTTGAAAAATACTTTTCAGGCAACGGGGCGGATAAATGGAAGAAGCCTGTGATTCCCTCACCCGTCCTGGAAACGTCAGCGCCAGGGAAGATATTCCGTGATGTTCCCGACTCAGTGCAGAGCACGGTAAGAATTGGGTGGAAGGGGGTTATACGCAGTCATCCTGATTACCAGTCGCTTCAGGTAGCCACAATGATACTGGGCGGGTATTTCGGCTCCCGCCTGATGCGAACCATTAGAGAAGAGAAAGGTTATACGTACGGTATTGGGGCAGTCGCAGGCGCTTTTCATAACATCGGATATATTACAATTATGACCGATGTTGCAAATGCCTACAGGGATCAGACCGTCGCTGAAATCAGGAAAGAGATTGAGAAGCTCCGCACCATTGAGGTCAGCGAAGAAGAGATGACCCTGGTAAGAAATCACATGATGGGAGAGCTTGCCCGGACGTTTGACGGGCCATTTTCAGTTGCCGATGCAATCAGGGGGATTATTGATTACGATGCCGGCGCAGATTATTACACCCGGCTGGCCGAAACTGTCCGAAGCATCACGCCGGCCAGGATAATGGAGATTTTCATAAGGTATTTCAATCCTGCTGAAGCCTGGGAGATCATTGCCGGAAGCCGATGAATAAGCATAATCCCATAATGAAGACCTTCATTACGCTGTTATTCTGCAGTTTGTTCGTATTCCAGGTGACAGGACAGGATATTGACCCGCCCCTGTCGCCCCGGCTTGACATGGTGACAGTTGATCCCGGAACCGGATTTGCCATTCTTAGATGGCTTCCTTCTCCGTCTCCGGATGCAGCCCGTTATGTGATCTACACTTACGCTGCGGGAACGGCTACTGCAATCGATACAGTTTTTTCTCCTTTCGTTTACGAATATACACATACCGCTTCGGCCGCAAGATACAGGAGCGTGACATACGTTGTGGCAGCTGTTGACTCGTCAGGCAATGCAAGTCCCCTGAGCAACAGCCTTGGCACAATATGGCTCTCAGCTGTCGAGGATCCGTGCACTGCAACTATCCTTGCCTCATGGACAGGATATGACAACCAGTATCATCCCGGCAACGGTTACCTGTTGCATATTACATACGGACCGGGCATTTCGCTTCCTGACATAGCCCTGCCTGTTTCTTCCACTCAGTACCTGTTCACCGGTTACAATGCTGATACTGAATACTGTTTTTTTGTCACGGCCTATGACGGTGAAGGACCGCTTTCATCGTCAAACAGGGCCTGTATCACAACCGGCAGCGAGGCTGCACCGCAATGGGTAAGGATAGATGCGGTTGGAGTGCATGATGGCGGTATTACATTCACCGCCAGCTATGACGCGGCAACTGTCATGAATGATTTCAGGCTTTTTCGCTATGATCCTGTGGCAGTCACATGGGAAGAATCAGCCTCTGCGACGGGAACTGCCGGCAGAGTCTCTTTTACCCTGGCTCAGGCAGACACCACTGTCGCACACCGTTACAGGATTGCGGCAGTGAACAGCTGCGGGGTGAATTCAACAGTTTCACCGCATGTACGTAACATGGTACTTGAGTCATCCGTAAGCGGAACGCTGATCAACCTCCGGTGGAACAGGCCGGCTTCCGGATGGAGCGGGCTCTTCAGCGTCTGGCGTGATTACGGCGATGGGCCGCACGAAGTTGCATTTTCACTGTCTGACACCCTCTGGTCAGATGATTATACAGGCTTCGCAACTGATGTTTCAGCAGGAGAGGTTGTATACCGTGTATCAACAGAGGATCCCTCAGCGTCTGAAGGCAGCGGGCCGCACCTTTCATCAGCTACCGTTATAGCAGCCAGCGAGAATGTCTTCATGCCAAATGCCTTCACGCCCGGCAGCACGGATGAGAATGCTGTTTTCAGGCCTGAATTTTTATTTCAGCCAGGGGAATATGATTTCCGGATACTTTCAAGGAACGGCACTCTGCTCTTCAGCACCGGTGACCCTGGTGAAGGCTGGGACGGAAGGCACAACGGGAGGCTGATGCCACCCGGGGTATACCTGTGGAACCTGAAGCTTACCACTCCTTCCGGACAGAATGTGGTGAGGAACGGAACGGTGACAATCCTGCCATAGCAGCCGGAAATAATGAGCCGATTTTCGTATCTTTGTCACTTCTTCGCAGGCAGAAACTGATGGTTAAGACCAGGACCAAAATATTCACCGCTGATGATATCAGCCGTATCGAGACAGAATACAGCCTGCTTACCGACAATCTTTACAGGTGTGACAAACCCGGGGACAGGGAGTTGATCGACAAGGCCTTCAGATTTGCGAATGAGGCTCACCGTGACATGTATCGGAATTCCGGGGAGCCCTACATTATTCACCCGATAAATGTGGCGCGCATTGTAAACCAGGAAATTGGTCTGGGTGCAAAATCAGTATCAGCGGCATTGTTGCATGACGTGGTTGAAGATACCGGTATTCCGCTTGAGGAAATATCGAAGCAGTTCGGTCCGAAGATTGCATCACTGATTGACGGTCTGACGAAGATATCAGGCACCTACAACAAGGAGACCAACTCCCTGCAGGCTGAGAACTTCCGGAAGATGCTGATGACGCTATCGGATGATTTCAGGGTCATACTTGTAAAAATTGCTGACAGGCTTCACAACATGCGCACTCTTGACTCGATGCCGGAGCACAAGAGGATGAAGATTGCAGGAGAGACCATTTATCTCTATGCTCCTCTCGCGCACCGGCTCGGGCTGTTTGCAATAAAGACAGAGCTGGAGGACCTGAGCTTCAAGTTCAGGCACCCGCGCATCTATGACGAGATTGTGCGCAAGGTAAAAATGGATGAGAAGAAGAACCTTGCCCTCATCAACAGGTTCAGTCTGCCTATAATTGAAGCACTCAATAACAACAACATACTTTTCGACATTTCAGGCCGCTTCAAATCGATATATTCAATCTGGAAGAAGATGCAGTCGAAGAACGTCCCCTTCGAAGAGGTCTATGATCTGCTGGCTGTAAGGATTGTATTCGAGCCAGGGCCGGAGATGAGTGAAAGGGCCCAGTGCTGGCAGATTTACTCGCTGATAACAGATATCTATACACCCAAGCCTGACAGGCTTCGTGACTGGATAAGCAGGCCCAAGTCAAACGGTTACGAAGCGCTTCACCTCACCGTTATGGGCCCTGAGGGAAGGTGGGTAGAGGTGCAGATAAGGAGCCAGAGAATGGATGATATAGCGGAAAGAGGTTTCGCGGCCCACTGGAAGTACAAGGGTGACATGTCTCAGACTGAAAGTGAGCTCGACAAGTGGCTGAAGCACATACGGGAGATGCTGGCCAATCCGATGTCTGATCCGCTCACTTTCCTCGATGAGTTTAAGATGAGCCTCTTCTCGTCTGAAATAATGGTTTTCACTCCCAAGGGTCTGCTTGTTAATCTTCCGAAGGGAGCTTCTGCCCTTGATTTTGCATACGAGATTCATACAGACATTGGCAACAAATCTATCGGTGCCAAGGTAAACTACAAGCTCTCCCCTCTCTCTACAACTCTTCAGAGCGGTGACCAGGTTGAGATTATTACATCAAACATAGCCAGGCCTGAAAAGGAGTGGCTGGAGTATGCCCATACTGCCAAAGCCAGGAATGCAATCAAGGATGCGCTTCGCGACGAATCGACTGACCGCATTCAGAAGGGAATGGACATGCTTGAGCAGAAGCTGAGTGAGCTTGGTATTCTTCCCAACTCTGACATAATCAAGAAGCTTCTTGATAACTACGAGCTGCTGAACAAGGACGAGCTTTATTCGCGCATCGGGCTGGGTCTGATAAACCTTGACGAGCTGCGCAAGGTGCTGAAGAAGGCTCCTGAGGGAAGCCTGCGCAAGTACTGGAAGCTTGCCATCGGAGGGGTTACCCGCAGGAATGCGGAGACTAAGGAGGCGCCAGCGCAGGCAGACAAGATCGACAAGAGTCAGCCATACCTGCTCCGGGAAAATGTCGACAACACTACCAGTTCATACGTAATTGCCAGTTGCTGTCAGCCCATTCCGGGCGATGAAGTGATCGGTTATCTTGATCATTCCAATTCCCTTATAGTTCACAAGCCCAAATGCCCGGCAGCCGTCAAGCTGATGTCAAGCGAGGGCAACAGGATTATTCCTGTAAGGTGGACCATTCACAAGCTTGCTTCCTTCCTGGCACGGATTAGCATTAACGGCATTGACAGGATAGGGCTGGTCAACGAAGTTACCACGATCATCTCAAAGGAGCTCAATGTCAATATTAGGAACATAAATGTTTCCGTATATGACGGTATCTTTGAAGGCACAATAGACCTGTTCGTTCATCACACCCGTGACCTTAACAACCTTATCATGCAGCTTTCAAACATCAAGGGAATTGCAAGCGTGAAGAGGATTGAGGAGTTCATAGAGTAGTCAATCAGGCTTAACAATCAGGCAAAATGTCAAACGAAGAGGCCAGAGCGGTAGTCAGACAGGTTTTTACAGAATACCTTGCAACTCATTCGATGAGGAAGACTCCTGAGCGGTATGCAATTCTTGACGAGATTTATTCAAGGGAAGGGCACTTTGATATTGAATCGCTGTTCAATTACATGAATAACAAGAATTACCGCGTCTCGAGGGCCACCCTCTACAACACGATAGACCTGCTGCTCGATTGCAAACTTGTGACCAGGCACAAATTCGGTCATAACCAGGCCCAGTATGAAAAGACATACAAAGCCGGCCATCATGACCATCTTATTGACACCCGCTCCGGGAAGGTGATAGAGTTCAGTGATCCGAGAATCAATGACATAATCAGAAATGCATGCGAGGAGAACTCGTTCGTGGTTCATCATTATGCCCTTTATGTTTATGGTGTGCAGGAAAAGCCAGGTGAATGAATTACCCATGGCGCCGATTTATTTACTAACTTCGGACCTGTTTTGACTAATCAGGAATTATCGCAAAAATGAATATTGACATTTTGCTGGGGCTCCAGTGGGGAGACGAGGGAAAAGGAAAGATAGTTGATGTCCTGACCCCGGAGTATGATATTGTAGCCCGTTTCCAGGGCGGTCCGAATGCCGGCCACACAATTGAGTTTCACGGAGCCAAGCACGTATTGCACCTTATTCCCTCCGGGATCTTTCATGATGACAAGATCAACATAATAGGGAATGGACTGGTTGTTGATCCGGTGGTTTTCAGGCATGAAGTCGCAAGCCTTGGGATTGATGTCGAAAGAGTGCGGGAAAGGCTTCTTGTCTCGCTGAAGGCGCACCTTATAATGCCCACCCACAAGCTGCTCGATGCCGCCCATGAAGCCTCCCTGGGTGATGCAAAGATTGGGTCAACCCTCCGGGGTATAGGCCCGGCATATACTGACAAGGCATCACGCAACGGATTGCGGGTTGGGGATCTCTTCAGGAAGGATTTCAGGCAGTATTACAATTCACGGGTGAATGAACACATGAGGATCCTTAAGGGCTACGGCTATGCAAGTGACCTTAAGGGTCTTGAGGATGAATGGTTTGAGGCAGTTGAGTACCTGAAACAGTTCAGGACTGTCAATGCTGATTATCATATTGACCAGGCCCTCAGGGCCGGCAAACGGGTACTTGCGGAGGGAGCTCAGGGTACGATGCTTGATATTGACTTCGGGACCTATCCATATGTCACCTCCTCGAACACTGTGGCTGCAGGAGCCTGTACCGGGCTCGGGATTGCCCCCGGCCGTACAGGTGAGGTGTTCGGTATTTTCAAGGCATATTGTACCAGGGTGGGCAGCGGTCCGTTCCCTACTGAGCTTGACGATGCTGACGGTCAGCAGATGCGTGACCAGGGCAATGAATACGGAGCCACCACAGGAAGGCCCAGGCGCTGCGGATGGCTTGACATGCCTGCGCTGAAGTATGCCATTATGGTCAACGGGGTTACACGCCTCTTCATGATGAAGGCTGACGTGCTCTCGGGATTCAGTGAGATAAAGGTATGCAGCTCTTACACAGTGGACGGTAAGGAGCAGACAGAACTTCCTTACTGCCTTAATGACATCGGCAGCATCAACTACAGGACTTTCAGGGGGTGGCAGTGTGACATCACAGGCTGCAGAAGCTGGGAAGAGCTGCCTGATGAATTAAAGGATTATGTCAGGTATATTGAAAATGAGACGGGAGTTCCTGTGACAATCGTTTCAGTGGGACCTGACAGGTCAGCCACAATCACCAGGTAACTGTCTCACTCCTGTCTGTAAACCCAGGCCTCGCCATTGATCCTGTCCTGAACGGTACCGATGGCATTCCATGCCTGGTGCAGGTCAGGGAATGACCGGGCAGACACCAGCTGCCATCTTCCGCCATCCATTCCGATCAGCTGTGCATCATAACCGAAACCTTTAATGTGCTCAAGCCATGCATCAGCATACTCCGGTGTGAGGAAACTGCCAACGATGACATGATAACCGGTCATCACCCTGGTCTGTTCTTCAGCTTCCATGGCCAGTTCAGCCTGGCGCACACGTTCGGCCTCCTCCTTTGCCTCATTGGCCACACGGATTGAGTCTGCTATACGGAATGCTTCCTGCTGCTGGCGGAGCGCTTCTGCTTCCCTGGCTTTTTTACCGAATGGATTTATGCTCTTCATGAAATCACAGGAAGGGGTAAGAACCAGAACAGCTGCGAGCAACACGAGTGGTAGTTTCTTCATAAACGGCAGTTTTTCACGATTTTGTGAGATAAAGGTATGGAATAATGCTTAAAAATACAACGAAACTTCCGGAAACATGCCTGTCACAGACAATTCTTTCCTATATTAGATCGCAATTTTTAACACTCAAATCTTATCGAGATGAAGTCACTTATCCGGTTCTTTGAAGAAAATGTGGAAAAGTATGCTTCCAACATTTACATGTGGGAAAAGCTCCAGGAGAAATATGAAGGCACAACTTACCAGGAAACAAGGAAACAGGTTCATGAGTTCGGAGCAGGTTTGATGCAGCTGGGCATAAAAAAAGGAGACCGCGTCAGCCTTCTGGCTGACGGCCGTAACAACTGGGTCGTAGGCGAACTCGGAATACTCTACGCCGGTGGCGTCAATGTGCCTCTTTCAATCAAGCTCAATCCTGAAGAAATCAAATTCCGTCTCATCCATTCCGGATCAAGGATGGTGATCACTTCGAGCACACAGGCTCCGAAAATACTGGCGGTGGCAGAAAAATGTCCGGATTTGCAGAAGGTAATCTTTATGGATCCCCGTGAAGAATATTCTGATGGACAGATCCATTTCAACGAAGTAAGGAAGATCGGGCGCGAGTGGCTTGAAAATCCTTCCAACAGAAAGAGTTTTGAGGAGTTCACCTCTTCAATCACTGCTTCAGATTTTGCCAACATTTGTTACACATCGGGCACAACTGCCGATCCTAAGGGAATAATACTCACCCACGGCAACTATGTTACAAATGTTTACCAGTCGTACAGCCTCATGGACATTCCTCAATTCTACAAGACGCTTCTGATACTTCCATGGGATCACTCTTTTGCCCACACGGCGGGCATCTATGCATTTATGGGCAAGGGAGCCAGCATTGCATCGGTAAAGGTGGGCAAGACCCCGATGGAGACTCTTCGCAATATTCCCATCTGCATGAAGGAAATAAAGCCCAACCTGCTTATGAGCGTGCCTGCGCTGGCGAAGAACTTCCGGAAGAACATCGAGAAAGGAATCAAAGAAAAGGGAAGAATGACCGAAGCGTTATTCAACTTTGCGCTCAGGATGGCTTATGCCTATAACAAGGAAGGCTGGAACAAGGGTCAGGGGCTTCAGAAGATCAAAAAACCACTGCTCAGGCTCTTTGATAAGATACTGTTCAGCAAAGTCCGGGAGGCTTTCGGCGGTGAACTCGAATTCTTCATCGGCGGTGGCGCACTGCTCGACATCGAACTTCAGCGCTTTTTCTATGCTATAGGGGTACCGATGTACCAGGGATACGGACTTTCAGAAGCATCGCCCATCATTTCGTCAAACTCAACCGCCAGGCATAAACTGGGGTCATCAGGTTACCTGGTCAACAATATGGAACTGAAGATATGTGATGACGACGGCATAGAGCTGCCTGCAGAACAGAAGGGCGAGATAGTTATCCGCGGAGGCAACGTTATGCACGGATACTGGAAGAATGACTCTGCCACAATGGATGCAATACGTGACGGATGGCTTTATACGGGTGACATGGGATACATGACCAAAGACGGTTTCCTCTACGTGCTTGGACGCTTCAAAAGCCTTCTGATTGCTGACGACGGCGAGAAATTCAGTCCGGAAGGAATAGAAGAGGCTATTACCGAACAATCGAAATACATTGACCAGTGCATGCTGTACAATAACCAGAAACCTTACACCGTGGCTCTTATTGTGCCCAATCAGCATGCGATGAAGCTTTACCTCGAAGACCGCAACATGTCTGCCACCACCGAGGAAGGAAAACGTGCAGTGCTCAACCTCATAGAGAATGAAGTCAATGAATACCGCATAAACGGTAAGTTCGGTCACATGTTCCCCCACCGCTGGCTGCCGGTAGCACTGGGAGTGCTGAACGAGAGCTTCAATGAAGAAAACGGCATGATGAACTCGACGATGAAGATCGTCAGAGGCAAGATCACCGACAGGTATCATGATCTTATCGAGTGGTTGTACACTCCCATGGGCAAGATAGTATACAACGAACGCAACATGGAAGAAGTTGAGAAGATGAAGCTCGGCTGATCCGCAACAAAATATCACAGATGAAGTATAATATTATTATGATTCTCGTCGTCGCCGCCGGGGTGATGACCTGTTGTTCCCGGGAGAAGACTCCTGCGTGGAAGCCTGCTGAAAATCCGCTGATGACATCATGGGCTGAAACCATTGACCCCTCTGCCCCGTGGCCCGAATACCCGAGACCCGCACTTGAAAGGAATGAATGGATGAACCTTAACGGCATGTGGGACTATGCTATCGGCCCAAAAGATGCGGAGCGCCCTGAACCACAGGGGAAGATACTCGTCCCGTTTCCGGTTGAATCAGCCCTCTCAGGCGTAAAAAAAAGGCTGACAGATTCACTTGCTCTGTGGTATTCACGTGAATTCGTTCTTCCGAAAGGATGGGATGATAAGAGGGTAATCATCAATTTTGAGGCATCTGACTGGGAGACAACCGTATGGGTTGACGGTACACTCGCGATGACACACCGGGGTGGCTATGATCCGTTCTGGGGTGACATCACAAATAATCTTTCTGATAAAAAGAACCATACGCTTGTAGTAAAGGTAACTGACCCCACTGACACCGGGCGTCAGCCCAGGGGCAAACAGGTGATGAAACCCGGGGGAATCTGGTATACACCCACAAGCGGCATATGGCAGACGGTATGGCTGGAACCCGTTGGCATTACATGGATCGGTGACCTGCGTGTTGTGCCTGATATTGACAATGGTACGCTGCATGTGACTGTCATCGAGGAACGGTGCCAGGGAGGCCCTGAAGGATGCCCGCCGGTAGACATGGCCCCGTCACTAGCGGAGATAACACTTCTGGCTGAAGGCCGGACCGTGGCTGTGGCATCCGGGCCGACAGGATCAGCGGTGACTCTGGATGTTCCTGATGCAAGGCTCTGGAGTCCGGATGACCCGTTTCTGTATGATCTGAAGGTGAAGATGGTTACAGGTGGCCAGGTAGCCGACGAGGTGACCTCCTATGCAGGGATGAGAAAGATTTCGCTCGGTATCACGGAAGACGGATTCACCCGGATACTGCTCAATAACAAATTCGTATGGCAGAACGGTCCTCTTGACCAGGGATTCTGGCCTGACGGACTTTATACCCCTCCCTCAGACGAAGCCATGAAATATGACCTTGAAATGCTTCAGAAGATGGGATTCAACATGCTGAGGAAACATGTAAAGGTCGAAAACAGGAGGTTTTATTATCACACGGACCGTATGGGAATGATTGTATGGCAGGATATGCCCAGCGGCGATGACTACATATGGGGCGATAAGCCTGATATCTCGAAATCCGCAGCTGACTCGGCCATGTTTATGTATGAACTGACAAGGATGATCGAGACCAGGTTCAATCATCCGTCAATTGTGATGTGGGTCGTATACAACGAAGGATGGGGACAGTACAACACTCCTGCCGTGACCGGTTATGTGATGGCAGCTGACACAACCAGGCTTGTCAACAGCGCCTCCGGCTGGACTGACCGCGGAACCGGACATGTACTTGATATTCATCACTATCCTGAGCCGATGGTGCCTGAGGCCGAAAAAGGGAGAGCCATTGTACTGGGTGAGTTCGGAGGGCTGGGGCTGCCGGTTCAGGGACATACATGGGAACAGAAGAACTGGGGCTACGAGAAGATGGGTGACACTACGGCACTCCTGAAGAAATATACTGAGTTCTATGCTGAGGTTCGTCAGATGGTTGCCGAAAAAGGGTTGAGTGCATCAGTCTACACACAGACCACTGACGTTGAGACAGAGACAAACGGCCTGATGACTTATGACAGGAAGGTGGATAAGATGGGATTTGCCAATGTGAGGAAAGCTATGTCAGGTGACAGGCAATAGGCAAGAGGCATTAGGCAATAGTGTTGACAATACATCATGTAATTACAAGATTTACAGTCACTTCACTACTGCCTATTGCCTAATGCCTAATGCCTAATGCCTTCAAAAGCAGCCTCATCAAATGATGAGTCTGCTTTTGAACGGCAGGAATGTCATGAAGTCGGCGTGATGAACTATATAGGCCTCTGTAGTGCGTTTCACAAGGTCACCTTCGTGGGCGTGGGCAGCAATGATATGGCAGACTTCGGGCGGTACTCCGCATTCCTCTGCCAGGCTGACGCCTGAGAACGGATGCCTGAGATACTGACCGTACTTTCCCTGCACCGCTTTCCCGGATGCATCAAGTTCATATTCCAGCATTTTGCCTACATCAGCCAGGATAGCGCCTGAAATAAGTACATCCATATTGACGGGCAGGTCATTACGGAAGAACTCGTTCATTTTAATGCCCGCATCACGGGCGATGTGTACCACGCATCTCTTGTGATCCATGAAAGTGACTTTCAGGTCGGGTCCGCAGAGCAGGGTGAACGGAATGCGGTTCAGGTCATCGGCGGTGAGCACGCTCCGTTCGAGGGCCACCTCCCATGTACGGGCTGTTTTCTCCCTGAGATCAGGGTCATTGATCCATTCCAGTTCAGGCCATAGTTTCTTTATCACATCTGTCATGGCAGGTTATTTTAGGCGTGCAATTACAGCATCAGTCATCTGGATGGTTGAGGCTGCTCCCATAGTGACGACCTCAGGTTTGCCCGTCATCTTCATCATGTCATATGTCCTGACCTTTCCTTCTTCGATGACTTCAGCAATAGCCTTTCGTATCCTTGCAGCCGTTTCCTTTTCGTCTATATAATCCAGCATCATGCATGCTGACTCGATCATTGCCACAGGGTTAACAATAGAAACTTCATAGCCTGCGTATTTGGGAGCCGATCCGTGAGTGGGTTCAAAGACGCCAATCCCGTCTTCAGAGAACTGAGCGCTGCAGGCAAACCCGAGTCCTCCGATGAGGCCGGCAAAAGCGTCGGAGACAATGTCACCGAACATGTTTCCGGCAACAATTACGCCATAGTCTTCCGGGTTCTTTGTCAGCCACATCATCTGTGCGTCTATGTTTGTGTTCCAGAGCTGTATTGCAGGGAACTCATTTTTCTGCATATCCTTGGCTATTTTCCACATCAGGCCTGATGTCTCACGTATCACATTTGGTTTTTCGCAGACTGTGACTGATTTATATCCGAATTTCACGGCATGCTCAAAAGCTGCCCTGACGATACGCTCAGTATATTTCTTTGTAAATATCCTCGTTGATACTGCCAGCTCCTCTTTTGGGCACCATCCGAAATTTTCGCGGAACTTGGGATGGGTCATCAGTGCATCATATACCTGCTGGGGAGGGTTTGACCATTCCACACCGCCGTAAAGGCCTTCGGTGTTCTGCCGGAATATGACAACATCAACCATGGGTTCCTCAGGGTTGCCGTCCTTGCCGCGGCGGATGAAGTTGAGCGGATTTCCCTTATAGCTGCGGCACGGTCTTACGCAGATATCAAGACCGAAGTGCTGCCTCAGGCCAACGATAGGGCTGCTGTAGTTAAAACCTTTTCCCAGGAGAGCCGGGGATAACTCCGCAGCTGCGTCATCCTTAGGTTTGGAGGTAATAGCACCGAAGAGTGCGATTTTATGTTCGGCAATGAGGTCAATGGTACGTTGTGGAAGAGGATTACCCTCACGGCACCAGAAATCCCACCCGATGTCTCCGTATACATAATCAGCATCAAATCCTGCCGCATCGAGGACGCGGACCGCCTGCTTCAGAACAACGGCACCTATGCCGTCTCCCGGCAGTGCTACAATAGTACGTTTGGCCATAGTCTTATTCTTTTAACTGTATAATTTCGTTTCCGGTAAAAATATAGTTTTTATTGTGTTAAAAAAAAGAGTTTCAGCATGTAAAATTCATAAAGGTTGCAATGGAAAAAAACTATATTTGCCGCCAAATCATACAAATAAAAGAAGGAGAACAGAATGGGTGAGTTGGGGGAGATGAAGCCTAGGAAACTTTGGGGGTACTTTGAGGAGATTTGCAGGATACCACGGCTGTCTAAGAACGAGGGCAGGATCAGGTCATACCTGCTTGACTTTGCCAGGCAGCACAACCTTGAAGCAAAGGAAGACAGTGTAGGTAACATACTTATAGTCAGGGATGCCACTCCGGGCAAGGAGAAGGTGAAGACAGTCGTCCTTCAGAGCCACCTTGACATGGTTGGGGAGAAGAATGCCTCTCATCCGCATAACTGGGCTGAAGATCCGATTATACCGGTAATTGACGGCAAGTGGGTATCTGCCAGCGGGACAACCCTTGGTGCAGACGACGGGATTGGCATCGCTGCACAGATGGCTGTGCTCACAGATCCTTTCCTTCAGTGCGGACGCATAGAGTGTCTCTTTACAGTTGACGAGGAATCAGGAATGACGGGAGCGATCAACCTGAAGCCTGATTTTTTCAAAGGTCGCATATTATTAAACCTCGACTCGGAGGACGAAGGCATCCTGTTCATCGGCTGCGCAGGCGGCATTGACACCCAGGCACTTCTCCCGTATACTCCGGAGAAGGTAATTTCAGGACACAGGGCCATGAACATTTCCGTCACCGGTCTGCACGGCGGTCACTCAGGAGATGAGATTCACAAGGGCTACGGCAATTCAATAAAGATAATATCCAGGTTATTGCAGGATCTTGAGAGGAAGTATGACATCAGGATCAGTAATTTCTCCGGTGGCAATCTTCGTAATGCAATACCAAGGGAAGCATTTGTCACGGTGACTTTCAACCCGGCCCATGAAGAAAAGATATTGGCTGATACTGCAGCTTACCATAATCTTGTCAGGGATGAGTACGATGGTCTGGAGCCTGAACTGAAGGTCGCAGCCACCCCGGCAGATGTACCGGAGCTGGTCATTGACGGCGGAACACAGCACAGGCTGCTTGGCGCGCTGAGCATAGTGCCTCACGGCGTACTTGGCTGGTCAAAGGAGATACCTGACCTGGTGGAGACATCAAGCAACCTTGCAACAATAAGGCTGACCGATGACCGCATGATCCATGTAGTCACCACCCAGAGGAGTTCTTCAGAGGAGGCGAAGCATTATGCCGCAATGAAAGCTGAGACAAGCTTCGACCTTGCAGGTGCAAAGGTTACCCATTCCGACGGTTACCCGGGCTGGCAGCCGAACATGAACTCGGCGATCCTGAGGCTTATGATTGATTCCTACCGCAAGCTGTTCGGTAAGGTGCCCCAGGTGAAAGCCATTCATGCCGGGCTTGAGTGCGGACTGATTCTTGAGAAGTACAAGGGTATAGACATGATCTCATTCGGTCCTACAATCAGGGGTGCTCACACTCCTGAGGAACGTATAGAGATTGAGACCGTACAGATGTTCTGGGATCTGCTGATCGATGTCCTGAGACACATCCCCGAGGAGCAAAACTAGACTACTTCCTCGAATTCATCGGGTGGTGCGCCACATACAGGGCAGGCCCATCCCGAAGGAAGATCTCCGAAGGGTGTTCCGGGTTCCACGTCACTGTGAGGGTCACCAACTGCCGGATCATAAATGTAACCACATACGGGGCATCTGTACCTGTTCATATCAATTCCTCCGGATTTATCTCTTAACTTTTCTTACAGCGTCAATCACAGTACCGTCGACCCATTTGATGGCAGCAACCACCCTGTCATCAAACGCAGCTTTTTCAGGTTTGCCGCACATCTTCTCACCAATCTCCTTCAGCTCTTCAATTGTCACAAGGGGGAGACCTTTTCCTCGCACTGAATCAATGAGATCCTGCCTGCGCGGGTTGATTGCAATGCCCCTCTCGGTAATTATAACATCGATCAGTTCGCCAGGGCCGCAAAGGGTAGTCACCCGGTCCACTATCACCGGTATCCTGTCACGGAAGAGTGGTACCGGGATTATTACATTCCGTGCATGAAGGCAGTTTTGCCACCCTCCTATTCCATGCAGCAAAAGGCCGTCAGAATGAGTGACAACGTTACCGTTAAAGCCGGTATCAATCTCGGTGGCGCCAAGGATCATGATGTCCATCATGGTTGTAAGGTTGCCCTTCGAATGGTAGTTATATGCGTTGAATACCGGGTAGGGAATGTGGTTCAGGTTCTTTTCGATTGATTTGACCGAATCAAGATCAAACGCCTGGGCATCAAGAATATAACCCATCTGTCCCTCTTCGAGCATGTCAACCATATATTTTGTGCTGCCACCGAAGCCGAAGCTTAATTTCCAGCCCTTTTTCTTCAGCAACTGGTGCACGTAAACGGCTATTGCAAGACTGGTCCCTCCTGCCCCGGCCTGCATTGTTGCACCGTTGCGGAGCAGACCTGACTTCTCAAGAAAAGATGTTGTAAGTTCTGCAATAAGCAGCCTGTCAGGGCTCTTGGTGATCTGGGTGGTACCCGAAACAATCTTTTCAGGAATGCCGATCTTGTCCACAACCACAACATAATCAACGTAATTGCCCTCAATCTCCATCGGAAAGCAGGGCAGGTCAACCAGGTTGTCGGTAACCACTATGACCTTGTCGGCATAGAGGTAATCAGGTTTTGCATATCCTATTACACCCGTTGCGGATGGTCCGCCCGTTCCCCTGGCGTTGCCGAAGGAGTCAGCAGCCGGGGCTGCCAGAATGGCGATATCTATCTTCACTTCGCCATCCTGTATTGCCTGTACGCGGCCTCCGTGAGAGCGCAGTACCGCCATACCCTTCATTTTCCCGTCTGACACGAACATACCCAGCGGGCCGTTCATGCTTCCCTCGATGCGGTTGACGGTACCGTCTTCTAGGTATTGGATGACAGGGTCATTGCAAGGGAATGATGCTGAAGGCAGCCATACGAGGTCTTTAACTCCCATCTCAGAAGCGATGCTGAAGATCTGGTTGCTTACCAGGTCACCGTCGCGAAGGTGGTGGTGGGTTGATACAGTCATTCCGTCTTTCAGACCGCACCGTACGAGGGCTTCCTTAAGTGAGCCCACAACCTTGTTATTGTCATCAGGGTAATCAATACAGGTTGGAATGGGTGGTGCATATTTCCTGCCTGATGGCCGGTGTTTGCCAACGCCTTTGAAGGGGACGGCTTCCCTGCCGTTTATTTCATCCGGCACCTGGCGGCCGGCTGCATTTTCTACAAGTTTCATGACCGGTAATGCATTAGTTTTTTGACTTTTCCTCATCCATCCAGTTCTCCGGCAGAAGGCCGAGCCTGACGGCAAGGGTGATTGTCTTTTCAGCCCTGGCCACAACCGGCGGATCTATCATCTTTGTGCCGAGTGCAACTACTCCCAGTCCCTTTTCAAGCGCATCGCGATATGCGGTGACTATCTTCTTTGCCTTTTCAGTCTCCTCCGGTGAAGGGGAGAATCCTTCCCTTATAACAGCAATCTGGCGCGGGTGAATGCAGCCCATTCCCTCGAAGCCCATGGCTTTGGCTGACACTACGTTCTGGAGTAACCCCTCCATATCACCCACGTCAGAGAATACTGAATCAATGGGCTGGACGCCGGCTGCCTTTGCCGCAACCACGAGACGGTTACGCGCATAGAGCGATTCCCTGCCCTCCCTTGTGCGCTGTACTCCGAGATCGGCGGTATAGTCTTCAAGACCGATTGCCAGGGCCACAACTGATTCAGCAGCAGTGGCAATTTCCATGGCGCGTTCCACCCCGGCCGCACTTTCTATTATCGGCATAAGGAATACTGTTTCACCCTGGCCTTCTCCCGCCTTAATCTCACGGATTCTTTTATCTACTGTACGTACAGTTTCTGCATTTTCGCACTTCGGGATAAGGACAAGGTGAACGTTATGGGGTATTAACATCTCAAGGTCATCAAGTCCGCGTTCGCCCTGGTTAATGCGCACCATTCTCTCGGCACCGTAGAAATTGACTACCCTCAGGGTATTTCTGACGAGGATCCTTGCCTCATCCTTTCTGTCAGGGGCCACTGAATCTTCGAGGTCAAGGATGATGCCGTCAGGTGAATGCAGGCCGGCATTGAGGAACATTCCGGGACTGTTTCCCGGCAGGTAAAGCCTGGAGAACCTGAACCTGTCTCTTGATGAGGAGTATTGATTCTCCGCGGCCATCTCTGGCAAAAAGCACTTCGAGGTGCCCGTAAGAGCTTTTACCGCAGCTTCAATCCTGGCGGCTATTACAAACGGCAGCGCCCCTGAATCATTGACTGTGAGCCTGGCATTTTCTATGCCGAAGTAATGCATGAGGCTTCGGCACTGCTCTTCGATGGCTCTGCCGTACATAGTCTTTACCTTCGATTTGAGGTTCAGCTCAATACCGCCTGATTCGGTAAGTTCAAGCGTTACTTCAATGTCAGACCGCACTTTCGGCCCGGCATTACCTGTTATTGCCTGTTTCATTTCGTTAGTGAAATGGTCTCTGTCAACAAACTTAATAATATTATCCCAGATAGCTAAGGAGAATCCCTGCTGCTATTGCAGAACCAATTACACCAGCCACATTGGGCCCCATGGCGTGCATGAGCAGGTGATTCGTCTTGTCTGCCTTGAGGCCCTCCATTTCCGAGACGCGTGCGCTGTCAGGAACAGCAGATACCCCGGAGTTACCGATCAGCGGATTGATCTTATCGCCTTCCGGAAGGAACAGGTTCATGATCTTTGCAAATCCGACACCTGAGAATGTTGCAACGGCAAATGCAGCAGCGCCCAATCCGAAAATCAGCACAGACTCTCTGGTCAGGAAGACGTCAGCCTGCGTAGATGCGCCTACGGTGAGGCCGATCATGATTGTAACAATGTCAATCAAAGATGTACGGGCTGTTTCTGCCAGTCGTTTTGTGACGCCTGATTCCTTGAGTATGTTTCCGAAGAAGAGCATTCCGAGCAGAGGCAGTGCGCTTGGTGAGATGAAGCAGGTCAGCAGTAGTCCGAATATCGGAAAGAGGATTTTTTCAGTCTTGGTGACCGCGCGCGGGGGTTTCATTCGGATGAGTCTCTCCTTTTTGGTGGTAAGGAGTCTCATGATCGGGGGCTGTATCACAGGCACCAGAGCCATGTATGAATAAGCCGCGATGGCTATCGGACCAATCAGGTTCTTTACTGTTGAACCATCAGACAACACGTTAATGCCGTTGGCCAGCCTTGATGAAAGAAAAATAGCGGTAGGTCCGTCAGCGCCTCCGATGATTCCTATTGCACCTGCCTCAGGTTTTTCGAAGCCGAGCAGAAGAGCACCGATGAAGGTTGTGAAGATCCCAACCTGTGCTGCAGCTCCCAGCAGCAATAGTCTCGGGTTTGAGATCAGCGAAGAGAAGTCGGTCATAGCTCCTATACCAAGGAAGATCAGTGGCGGGTACACTCCTTTCAGAACCCCGAAATAGAGATAATTCAGAACGCTGCCCTGCTGGTAGATACCAACCTGAAGGTTCACACCTCCGTCAGTGAAGAATGGTATGTTACCTATGAGTATCCCTGTACCGATAGGGATAAGCAGAAGAGGTTCGTACTCGTATCTGATGGCCAGAAAGATGAAAATAAGTCCGACCACCATCATAATCAGGTTACCCCTTGTGGCGTTCCGGAAACCGGTGTAAGCCCAGAACTGCTTCAGGCCGTCGGCAAACTGATGTTCGGTTTCCTCCGGCATTTCCTGAGCCTGGTACCGTATATCAGCTGCTGTGGCGACTGTTCCTGAGTCAGCCAATGCCTGCTGCCTGTCATGTTCAGGCTTGACAAATGCCAGCCATGCCAGTGATGTTATCACCAGCAGGGCAAGCATGGTCCACATTTTTCTTCTTGCCATCGCTAGCCAATTACAATTAGCACTTCATCCTGAAGGACTGACTGACCCGGGGAGACATTAAGCACAGTCACTTTCCCTCCCGTCTCAGCCTTGATAGCGTTTTCCATCTTCATAGTCTCGAGAGTGCAGACAGTCTGGCCGGGTTTGACATCATCGCCCGGTCTTACAAGAACCTGGATAATAACTCCCGGCAGCGGGGCCCTGATCTCGGCAGCTTTTCCGGAGGCAACAGCAGGTGCCGGTTTGTTCTCCTTTACCGGCCGTGCATATGAAGGTGCGGATGTGACAACGCTTTTGGCCTTGGGTATCTCGCGCTGCATCTCGACATCATAGACGGTTCCGTTAACCTCGATCTTAGCCATGCTTCCCTCGATCTCGAGAACTTCCACCTCATACTGGTTCCCGTTTATCCTGAACTTGAAGTTTTTCATTGCACTTAAGTGTTATTCTTTTCTTAAAGGTTTTTCATATTGTACAATTTGGAACTCCAGGGCGAATAATGCCTGGAGACGCGCTTGATTGTCACCACTCCGCTTTCAATGTCATGCAATTCATTGAAATACTCGTAAATGGCCATTGCGATGGCTGCGTTGACCTCACCTGACTGTATTGTCTTTGCAGTCTGAACCACGGCCGGATCGATGCCCTTCCTGCGGGCAAAGCTTTTGAGCCTGAAGTTCAGGATAAAGGTGAGAATATACCGGAAGAACCAGTAAACGATCAGCAGGGACAGGAATACAATTCCGATACCTACCACAACCACGGTCCATGTGAGCGAATCGAGGACCTGCGAGCCCTCAGTTAGATATATCCAGTTCATGATCATTATTTATCAGAGTGGGATGTTGCCGTGTTTCTTCATTGGCCCGGGGTCTTTCTTTGTGGAGAGTGTCCTGAGAGCCCTTATAACCCTGAACCTTGTGTTTCTGGGTTCGATCACATCATCGAGGTATCCATACCTGGCTGCCTCGTAGGGATTGGCGAATTTGTCGCGGTACTCCTGTTCCTTTTTTGCCACATATTCCTTGCGTTCGGCCACGTCAGCTATCTCGCTGATGGTTTTGCCTTCCAGCACCTCGATGGCTCCCTGAGGTCCCATCACTGCTATCTCAGCAGTAGGCCAGGCATAGTTGATGTCACCTTTCAGCTGTTTGGAAGACATCACACAGTGAGCTCCGCCGTATGATTTCCGAAGGGTGACGGTCACCTTGGGTACGTTTGCTTCGCCGTAGGCGTACATAAGCTTGGCTCCGTGAATAATTATGCCACCGTATTCCTGTGTGGAACCCGGAAGGAATCCCGGAACGTCGACGAATGTTACGATAGGGATATTGAATGCGTCACAGAATCTTATGAAACGTGCCGCCTTGCGCGAAGCCTCAATGTCAAGAACACCTGCGAGATATGCGGGCTGGTTTGCGACTATGCCTACAGGCATTCCGTCAAACCTTGCAAAACCGACCACAATATTTTTTGCGTAGGCTTCATGCACCTCAAGAAAGTCATGATAGTCAACCACCCTCACAATTACATCCTTGACGTCATAAGGCTGGTTAGGGCTTTCCGGGATGATTTCGTTGAGCTCATCCTCGAGCCTGTCAATCGGGTCATCGCAATCCATCTGCGGTGGTTCCTCGAGGTTGTTCTGAGGCATGAAGCTCAGCAGTTTCCTGATAAGGTCAAGGCCTTCCTTCTCCTCGTCAACCGCGAAGTGAGCAACGCCTGATTTAGTTGTATGAACACCGGCGCCACCAAGATCATCGATAGTTATATCTTCACCGGTAACGGCTTTGGCTACCTTGGGACCGGTGACGAACATGTAGCTGCTCTTGCGGCTCATTATAATATAGTCAGTCAAGGCAGGAGAATATACTGCGCCGCCCGCACATGGGCCGAAAATTGCCGATATCTGCGGGATGACGCCAGAGGCAAGGATATTCCGTTCGAATATCTCTGCATAACCGGCGAGACTTCTGACTCCCTCCTGGATACGTGCTCCGCCCGAGTCATTGATTCCGATGACCGGGGCCCCGGCCTTCATGGCCTGATCCATTATCTTGCAAATCTTCTGGGCGAAGGTTTCCGACAGGGACCCGCCAAAGACCGTGAAATCCTGGGCGAAGACATATACTACTCTTCCGTCGATAGTGCCATGGCCGGTTATAACGCCGTCAGAGAGAAATTTTTTGTCTGCCAGACCGAAGTCCTCGGTTCTGTGTGTGACAAACATGTCATACTCCTCGAAGCTGCCTTCGTCGAGCAACAGGGTAATACGTTCCCTGGCTGTAAGCTTGCCCTTGGAGTGCTGATCCTCAATTCGTTTTTCACCGCCGCCTTTACGTGCCTTATCCCTGTAATCAAGGAGTTGCTTTATTCTTTCCTGACTCTTCATTGAACCTGGTTATTTGATGTTTTTGCTGTTTTTGTCTTCGCATAGTTCGGTGAGCACCCCGAATGTTGATTTGGGATGGAGGAATGCGATGCTCAGCCCTTCGGCACCTTTTCTCGGGGTGCTGTCAATCAGCCTGATTCCGGCAGCCTCAGCCTCGAGAAGCCTGTCCTCGATCTGGTCAACTGCAAAGGCAATGTGGTGAATTCCTTCTCCCCTTTTCTCTATAAATTTTCCAACGGGCCCTTCAGGGTCAGTAGACTCAAGAAGTTCTATCTTGGTCTGTCCGATCATAAAAAAAGCAGTCTTGACCTTCTGGTCAGCCACTTCCTCTATGCTGTAACACTTCAGACCCAGTACCTTCTCATAAAAAGGAAGTGCATCGGCAAGAGAGTTGACTGCAATTCCAATGTGCTCAATATGTGTAGGTTTCATAAGGTTTTCGTTAAAAAGTAAGATCATAAGAAGAGCATGCAAGTTAATTTTATTTAACTCACCCTCACACGATAAAAGTCATGTTTTCAGTACTCAGAAGGGGAATTCGGAAGGCACTGTGTTCAGCTCTTCTGTCACGGGTTTTGAAGCAGCTTCATGAATTGGATTTCCGTCAACGAAAATGGCCCTGAAGGGTCTTGTCGGGCAAGCGTACTCACATGCTCCGCAACCGATGCAGATCTCATCCCTTACTTCGGGTATGAGAAGGCGTCCTTCATAAGGTACCATATGGCAAGCCTTTGTAGGGCAGTGTTCAGAACAGGCTCCGCAAGCCGTTTTCTCAGTATGAACAATGCAGTTTTCCTTAATAAAGACGGCCTTCCCGATCTGGGTGAGTTTCTTGGCTTCAGGCATCAGGGGCATTATCGCTCCGGTTGGGCAGACATCGGTACACCTTGTGCAGTCATAATTGCAGAAGCCGCTGTGGAAATCCATCCTTGGCTGCATTATCCCTGCAAATCCGTACTGACTGGTCGAAGGCTGGAGTACATTAGTTGGGCAGGCATTGACACACAAGGTGCATGCAGTACACCTGGAGGTGAAAATCTCGATGCCTGATGATCCGGGTGGTGAAACAGGATAGAGCCGGTCTTCCCTGACTGTTGAATCCCTTGTAGGCGATGGTGTAGTGCCCTGTGCACTCAGCAACCGGGAACCACCGGCCAGAAGGACGAGTGATCCGGCGATGAAGCCGCGCCGGGAAGCATCAGTATCGTCTGGTTTTTCTTGTTTACGCTTCGGCCTGACCAGGCCATATGACATCCCGTTTTCCTTGCATGCGTCAATACAGTTGAAGCAGTTGACGCACCGGCTCAGGTCAACCGATTTGTTCAGGAAATCTATGCATGATGATTTGCAAGCCATGGAACACCTCCCGCATCGTGTGCACTTATCCTGATCGAACCTGATCCTGAAAAGTGACACCTTGCTCAGGAGTCCGAGCAGGGTTCCCACAGGACATACAGTATTGCAGTAGAGTCTTCCGTACCTGAATGCAAGCAGCCCGATCAGAATCAGGAATGCCGAAGGCACTATGTAGGCAGCAAGCTCGTAGGGCTTTATATCCACCCTGTAAACCGAATATATGTCAAATTTGCCCAGAATGCCTGCAAGCAGGTTATTTATGAAAAGGGCCACCGGCTGTACGAAATATGTCATCAGTCTGCCAAAGGTACTGTACGGATCAAGGATAGTCAGTACATAGACACCACCAAGTGCCAGGATTCCTGCTGTCACAACAAGTATGAAATAGCGCAGGATTGTATATGGCTTTTTATAACCGTACTTGCGGAACCGTCTCTTTACGAGCCCTCCCGCCCTGCTGACTCCGTCCTGCAATATGCCCAGCGGGCATAGAAAGGAGCAGTAGGTTCTCCCGGTAAGGAGGGTCAGAATCAGGATAATGATGAACCCGGTCGACGCTGCCACGCCGGCAATCACGAACTTGAGAAATGAGGGGACGAACTGAAGATACAGGATAGGGCCGAAGGCCTTATCGCCAAAGACTCCCCTGAAGTCGATGAACAGAAATACAAAAAGCAGGAGTACAAGGACAGCAAATACGGTACGGATGTGTTTCAGGGCAGAGGACCTCATGAATGGTTACATTTTCATCCTGTGTATGTTCATCGTTGCCAGGTCCATTTTTCCGATGCCCATTCCGGCTGCAATCGCTATATGTTCAATTGATGATGGTTCCTTTCCCATAAGCTTTGCTCCCGCTGCGTCTATTGCCACCCAGTCAGTGGAGAGCATCAGGGACTTCATGTTCGAGAGGTCAGCCACTGAAACGCCACGGGGACCGTTGCGCATCATTACGTTGTAGGCATCCATTACATTGAGGCTTGGCTTCTTAGAATAGAGAGCATAGTCAGCAATGCACTGGTTGAGATGGTTCCTGTGCCAGTAGCCGCGGTCCCAAACCACCCCCATCATGTTCTTCAGAGCGCCGGTCATCATAGCTGAGCTGTGATGTTTAAGGACGGGGACATTGATGAAGACATCACTTGAAAGGACAAGCTCGTGAACTTTGGCCTTCGTCAGCTTCTTGCCGTTGGGGATTGTAACCTCCTGGTAATAACTTTCAGAGTTGGCCGGTACTATCTTGCCACCGGCATCCTTGACAGCCTGTTCAATGCCTGAGTTCTTGTAGCATTTGATCCAGTTGTCGCATGTATTGTCAAATACATATACTTCCTTCGCCCCTGCGCGGTAACAATGCTCGATAATTCTTTTCACGAGTAACGGATTGGTGTTTCCTCCCTTTTCAGGCACCACATCCCAGCCAATGTTGGGTTTTACGAGCACCTTCTGTCCTTTTTTTACGAACGCACCCATTCCGCCAAGTGCCTGTATGCCCATGTCAAACATTGCAGCCGGTTCACCCCCCATCACTGCAACAAGGTCATAATCAACATTTGATGGAAGACGCTTCCCTGCAAACGCTTTTTCATAACCGCCTAAACTCATAAAGGCTCCTGCTGCCAGTCCTGCACCAAGTGAACTTCGCAAGAAATTTCTCCTTTTCATTCCCTTCAGTTTGATATTACCCCAAAAATGAGAAGCTGCAAAGTAAACATTTTTTTTAATATATCGGCTTCGTATTCTTATATTAGCAGCCTGAGAATACGGCCATAAGCGATTATACGCAACCGGCAGGGGATGTTAAAAAAAGTGAAAAAATGAAGATACTGTATTACGACTGCTTTTCGGGCATCAGCGGTGACATGAACCTGGGTGCGTTGCTGGACCTGGGTGTCAGCAAAGAGGTCCTGACCGAAGGCCTGCAGAAACTTAATACGGAGGGCTGGAGGCTGGAGATCATCAGTGACCAGAGACATGGCATCACCGGCACAAAAGTTACCGTTATCACAGATCATGACGGCGAGGAGCACGGATTAAGTGCAGAACATGGCCATAGGCATGATCTTCATGCGGGTCACGGTCATGCAGGCAGCCACAGCCATGATCATGATCATCATCATCCGGAGGAGCATAGCGGCATTGATGACAAAGGTCATCACCATGAGCACAGGAACCTGGCCGATATAGAAAAAATAATAAAGAATAGCGGCTTGCCGCCTTCGGTCAGTGATCTGTCAATGAAAATATTCAGGAATATTGCCGAAGCTGAAGCAGCAGTGCATAACAAGCCTTTAAATGAGATTCATTTTCACGAAGTTGGTGCAATTGACTCGATAGTTGACATCGTTGGTGCAGCCATTTGCCTGAACGAGCTCGGTGCAGACAGGATTTATGTTTCCGGAATTGAACTGGGCAGCGGCATGGTCAGATGTCAGCACGGCCTCCTTCCTGTCCCGGCCCCGGCCACGGCACGGATACTGAGTGGTTTCCCGGTTCACACGGGAGGAGTTGATTTTGAAGCCACCACTCCTACCGGGGCTGCAATAATTGCTGCTGTTGCAGAACCCATGCCACCCTCGATGAGGTTTGTAATAAAAAGAAGCGGTTACGGCATTGGTCACAGGAACAATCCTTCAAGGCCCAATATGCTGAGGGTTTATCTTGGCGAGACTGCTGGTGAGCCGGAAAAAGGCCATACTGCAAAACTCGTCGAATGCAACGTTGACGATATGAACCCTGAGATGTCCGAATATATCTCCGGCAGGCTCTTCGCGGCAGGCGCAGGTGACGTCTGGTTCACACCGGTAATAATGAAGAAGGGAAGACCGGCCTTCACTATCAGTGTAATATGCGAGGAAGATCAGCTTGATGCTGTCAGGGAAATACTTTTCACCGAGTCAACCACAATTGGGTTGAGGGTGACATCCTTCGACAAGGAAACGCTTCAGCGTGAATTTAAAGAGGTTGAAACAAGGTTTGGAAAAGTAACTGTCAAAAAATCATACTACAACGGCAGGCTCGTGTCGGTCAAGCCGGAAGCGGACAGATGTGCGGCCATTGCGGCCGCTACTGGCCTGCCAATGAAAAACGTGATTCAGGAAATAACCTCGCTAATCAGAGAAGAATAATGAGTGTTGCTCGGAAACTTGAAAAACTGAAGTCGATACTCTCCGAGTCCGGTTCAGCGGTCATTGCCCTGTCAGGAGGCACTGACAGCACATTTCTTGCAAGTGTTGCTGCAGGGGTGCCCGGGCTTCGCCTGCTGACCGTGACTGTAAGCTCCCCGTACATGTTCTCCTCGGAGGTTGATGAGGCTTCCCGGTTCTGCAGGGAGAAAGGCATTCCCCACCGTCAGGCAAGGATTGACATTCCGGATTCGGTCACTGCAAATCCTCCGGACCGGTGTTACCTCTGCAAGAAGGAGGTTATGAAAGCCATTACTTCAATTGCAAGGGAAGACGGCTATTCTTTCGTTTTTGACGGAACAAATGCTGATGACCTGCTTGATTACCGTCCCGGATTAAGGGCGCTCGGGGAAGAGGGAATAAGGAGTCCGCTTGCCGAAGCACGTCTGACAAAGGAGGAGATCAGGGCACTGGCGAGGGTGGCCGGTCTGGAGGTGGCTGACAGACCCTCGAACACCTGCCTGCTGACCCGCTTCCCGCATGACACGGAGATCAGTTCCACCGCTCTCAGGAGAGCTGAGGAGGCAGAACGGATAGTGAGGGAGGCAGGATTCACAGGCGCCCGGGTCAGGGTGCACGGTGAACTGGTCAGGCTTGAGATAACGAGTGATCAGTTTGAACGGTTTGCTGTTCAGGAGACAAGGATGGCAATTGCAGCCTCACTGAAGGAGCTTGGCTACAGGTATATTACAATAGACGCCGAAGGATACCGTAGCGGCAGCATGAACAAAACAACGAAATCATGAATTCATCAGAGCTTGAAAAGATACTTAAGGAGATAAGGGCCGGGAAGGTGAGCGTTGACGAGGCGATGGAAAAGCTGCGTGACTTTCCCTATACAGACCTTGGGTTTGCGCGTATAGACCATCACCGGGAACTGAGAACGGGTTATCCTGAGATAGTTTACTGTGCCGGCAAGACACCGGAACAGGTCAGGGCCATCTTCAAGGCCATGGAGGGTCACGACAATAATATTATAGGTACCAGGGCCGGAAGGGAGATGTTTGACTATGTCAGTCCTTTCTTCCCTGATGCGGTCTATTTTGAGACTGCACGTATTATCAGTATAAGAAAGAAGGAGATCATTGCGCCGGTATCTAAAATAGCAATCATTACCGCCGGTACTTCTGATATCCCTGTAGCCGAGGAGGCTGCCGTCACCGCCGAGCTTCTCGGGAACAATGTGGTAAGGATTTATGACGCAGGAGTGGCAGGGATACACAGGCTGGTAGACAAGCTGCCGGAAATAAGGAGCTGCAGGGTATCGGTTGTAATTGCAGGTATGGAGGGGGCCCTGGCAAGCGTGGTGGGCGGACTTGTAAACATGCCGGTTATAGCTGTTCCCACAAGTGTGGGATACGGAGCATCGTTCGAAGGCATCTCTGCACTGCTGGCAATGATGACAAGCTGTGCGGCCGGTGTAACCGTGGTAAACATTGATAACGGTTTCGGGGCAGGGTTTGCCGCGAGCCGTATCAACAGGCTCTGACTGCAATGGCGGAAGAGATCCTTCTCTCAACTGCATACTTTCCCCCTGCTGAGTATATGAGCCTGATTGCCCGCAGCAGCGGGGTGCTGATTGAACGTGAAGAGAACTATCACAAACAGACCTGGCGCAACAGGTGCATCATCATGAGTGCAAATGGTCCGTTGCCCCTTGTAGTGCCTGTGCTGAGAGGATCTTTCCATAAGACAGCCATAAAGGATTTGAAGATTGATTACAGCAAGCGATGGCGTGAACTGCACCTGAGAGGAATTGCTTCTGCATATGCCGCAGCTCCCTACTTCGAATATTACATTGATCTCATTTCAGGCGTAGTTCTGAAAACGCATACATTCCTTCTTGACCTGAACAATGATGCCCTTGAGGCAGTATGCAGAGCTGCAGGCATCAATGTGCCTCTTGGCTGTACTGACACTTTTGAACCTGAAGGCACCAGGGTGAATGACTACAGGTATAAAATCACTCCGAAAAAACCGGCAATGATTCCAGGGTACATATATCTGCCCTACACTCAGGTCTTCAATGATAATCAGGGATTCGTTCCGGGACTGAGCATTATCGACATGCTCCTCAATAACGGTCCAGGGACCAAAGCATTATTGCTGAGGTCCCTGGAAGCAGACAACAATTTCCAACCTTAGAACTTCAGTCCGAGAGTGACTGACAGGTACTTGTCCTTTATATTCAGATTAACAGGATCACTTGTGTATTCCGGAACAGCCCTGGAATCGTCGGGATACATCATGTATGACTCGAAGCTGTTGAGCCATACCATTGCCACATCGAGGTAGAAGTTATCCTGCCTGTAACCTAAACCGGCGCTGTATCCGTTCGATGATGCCTCCTCGTTCAGGGCTCCCTCAGTGAATGATGAACCGTGGCGGCTGTATCCGCCTCTCAGGTAGAGGGGTCCCATGCGTACTTCGGCGCCAAGCCTCAGGTTTCCGGCAGCTCCCATCTCCGCTGAGATGTCTTCGTTTTCAGTCTCGAAATTATATCCGTCAACACCCTTGCTGAGACTTGCATTTGCATAGTCAACAAACTCATAATCAGCGCTTATAAGTCCGAAATTACCAATCTGGTATGCGATACCCGCATTAAGGTGATAAGGGGTTGTGAGGCGGTAACGGTAGGTCATGTCCTCATTGTTGATAACCGGATTGGCATCATCAGCGGGATCAGCGGGATCGCCCTCGAGCTCTACTGAGAGGCTGTTATAGAATACCTCGTCGATTGTATAGATTGAAGGTGTTGTGAAACCTACTCCGATGCGGAGTGATTCGAATGGTCTGACAATCGCACCGACCTTGAAATTCCAGCCTGTACCTGATGCCTTGAAATGGTCCGTATAGACGAAGTTCACCAGGTCATATGTTTTTTGAGCCTCATCAGACTCGAGGTGGCTGTAATGACCGGTGTATGAAACATTCGTGATTCCAAATCCTGCTCCTACATAAACCTTGTCACCCAGGCTGGCGCCCAGGGCAATCGTATGTTCGTTGCTGTAACCGGAGTTATCAATGATTCTCTTTACCTGCTGGCCATATTCGGGATAAGTTTCACCGTAGTAAGAAAATATTGAGGCATATTCATCGAGGTAATTCGGCAGTGTATCAATAAGATATGTATCATAAGCCATAAACGCGGTTCCACCCAGTTCGCCGGTTCTGAAACCGGTGGCCTGGAGCGCCCAGAAGTCAGCCATTGAACCGTTGTCACTTATACCGTCAATCACAGCATGCCTGAAGTAATTGTTTGTTCTGTTAAATGTATAAGCAAGGTTAAGGTTTGTCAGTCCGTTTGTACTGCCTGTCCGGAATGTTGAGACAACTCCGGCCTGACCGAGTGTAAGCCCTGAGTAGCTGTCGTCAGAGCCGTATCCGTTCCAGTCAGTGTTCAGGTCACGGAAGAACACTACGGGTGTTATTGAAACTTCCGTTGAGCGAAAGACGCCTGCTGCCGCAGGGTTGAGTCCGATAGATGACACGTCGCCACCAAGTGCTGTGAATGCGCCGCTCATACCGTTGAATCTTGCCGTTCCCTGGTAGAAGAGCCTTGAATACCTCAGTGCATCATCCATGTTCTGACCGGCCAGCCAGGCAGGAAGCATCAGAACAGTTGCAGCAATCAGTAATATTTTCCTTTTCATTTCCTTAATTTTTAAATGTACACTTCCTGTTGCTCCTGCGACATGCGGAACATTTATCAGCAATATTGACTTATATTTTTACCTTCTTCCGCCTGATTCGCTCCGGCCTCCTGAAGAAGAGGAGGATGAGGAGGATGATGACGAAGATGAGGAACCAGATCCGGAACTATAGCTTCCGCCGGAGGAATATGAACCGCCTGAACTGTAGCTGCTGCTTCTGCTTCCTGAAGAGTATGATGAACCGCTGCTTCTGCTCCCTGAAGAGTACGATGAACCGCTGCTGGAGCGTGAAGGAGCAGAGTACTGCACCGGTGATGATGATGACCTTGAGGGTGTGTATGCCGGAGAGGAGCTGCTGCTGTTGCTTCGCGTGGTAGTGGTTCTGTTGTAGACGGTTCCGCTGCTCTGGGTAGTGGTACCGCTGTTGCTGCGGGTAGTGTTATATGAAGGCCTTGAACTTACCCTCGGGTTGTTGTAGCTGGGCGTGTAGCTCCTTTCAGCAGGCTGATACTGCGGCCTGTTTACAGTCTGTGTCTGTGTCCGTGTCTGTGGCTGCGTCTGTGTTTGTGTCCGAGTCTGAGTCTGAGTCTGAGTCGGGAGCTGTGTCCGGGTCTGTGTCTGTGTCTGGAGGCTGGTGTTGCCCGATTCGCGCCTTGTGTATTCAGGTCTTGAGGCAGCGGCAGCACCCTGATTTGTATTGCTTATTGTTCCATCCGGGGTTCTGCGGGTTCCGGTTGCGGTTCCGGAGGTTGCAGCATCCCTGCCTGCATCAGCTGCACCGGCAGTCCTGCGGGTACCTGATACAGTACCTTCTGGTGAAGTCGGTAATCCTGTACCTGTGACACTCCTCCTGTTATTCATTTCACCTGAAGGAGCATAGCCTGACTTGGTCCTTGTGTCAGTTGTGGAGTATGATCCTCTTGACATTGAGCTGTATCCTCCCCTGCGGCCTGTTTTTGCAATATATTCACCGCCGTTGTAGTGTGAGGGATAACCGTAGCCGGAGTACCAGGGATAGTATCCCGGATATCCGTAACCATAATAACCGCCGTAGTAATTGTAAAAAGAATAAGGACTGTAACCCCATGAATAGTAGGGACTGTAATATGAATAGGGTGAGTAATAGTCATAATAGAACGGATCATAACCCCAGGAATATGGTGATCCGTAAGATCCCCAGTATCCGTAACCGAAGTTGAGCCTCATGGAGAACGGTGAGTAGTAGAAGGGATCTCTCCAGTAAGGATAGAAGTAATCATCATTGAAGAGGTATATCCTGTCGGCTGCACTGCCGTAATAGTTGTTTACGACCGTTCCTTCACCGGCAGCAGCATAAGCCGAATACTCGTCATCAGGAACGTATTCGTCAGCAATGAGTGTATCAGCTGCATATACATTGTCATAGTAATTCTGGCCTGCATTCCTGTCCTGAACCGTGGCATTTGCCACAGTCACCGGATTCCCTGACGGCCTGTAATACAGGTCATCGTTATTTGCTCCTGTGAAGCGGAGTGACGAGCATCCGCTTGCTGTCAGAAGTACTGCCGGGATAATGTACCAAAACCTTTTCATTTCAATCTCCTTCTGGTTATCTATCCAAAATTATACAAATTCCGTACCAATTTCACTCAGAATGCCAGTTATTTATAATCTGCCGGAATAAGTAAAAACCCCGGATCAATATCAGGCTTACTTTCTGGTTCACAAGTTTTGTCTATTTTTACGCCATCATTTTTGAGAACTAACAATAATACAAAATTATAACTGAGGAATGGCCAAATTTCTTACAAACAGGGAAGAGAATTATTCACAGTGGTACAATGACCTTGTGATAAAGGCAGACATGGCTGAAAACTCGGCCGTGCGTGGTTGCATGGTCATCAAGCCTTACGGGTATGCAATATGGGAAAAGATACAGTCTGAGCTTGACCGTATGTTCAAGGCCACAGGCCATGTAAATGCATACTTTCCGCTCTTTATACCGAAATCATTCTTCAGCCGAGAGGCTGCCCATGTGGAAGGATTTGCCAAGGAGTGTGCGGTTGTGACCCATTACAGGCTCAAGAACTCTCCCGATGGCAGGGGCATTGTTGTTGACCCGGATGCCCGCCTGGAGGAGGAACTCATTGTAAGACCCACATCTGAAACGATTATATGGAACACATACAAGGACTGGATCCAGTCATACCGTGATCTGCCGCTGCTTATCAATCAGTGGGCCAATGTAGTAAGATGGGAGATGAGAACGAGGCTTTTCCTTCGTACAACTGAATTCCTGTGGCAGGAGGGCCATACTGCACACGCCACCAGGCAGGAAGCCGAGGAGGAAGCAGTCAGGATACTGAATCTTTATACCGACTTCGTCGAGAATTATATGGGAGTGCCTGTAATCAAAGGAGTTAAGACTGATAGTGAAAAGTTTGCCGGCGCAATCGATACCTATACTATCGAGATGCTGATGCAGGACGGAAAGGCCCTGCAGGGTGGAACAAGCCACTTCCTCGGACAAAATTTTGCAAAGGCATTTGATGTGCAGTTTACAAACCAGGAAGGCAGGCTTGACTATGTCTGGGCAACCTCATGGGGCGTCACCACCCGCCTCATCGGTGCATTGATTATGGCTCACGCTGACAACAACGGTCTTGTGCTGCCGCCGAAGCTGGCTCCGATACAGGTTGTGATAGTTCCCATATACAAAGGGAACGATCAGCTTGACAAAATTTCGGATATCGCCCTTGATCTCAAGAGACAGCTTGAAAAGGCAGGAATATCAGTGAAATATGACAACCGTGATACCCAGAAGCCCGGGTTCAAGTTCGCCGAATACGAACTTAAAGGGGTGCCTGTGAGGCTGGCAATTGGTCCGCGCGATGCGGAGGAAGGAACAGTTGAGGTAGCCCGCCGTGATACACTGACCAAAGAAACAATCAGCCGTGACAACGTCGTCGGGCATGTCATCAGTCTCATGGATGAGATCCAGCAAAACATCTTCAGGAAGGCAGTTGATTTCAGGAACAAGAACACATTCACGGCTGACACATGGGAAGAATTCACCGATATAATCGAAAACAGAGGTGGCTTTGTTCTTGCGCACTGGGACGGCACCGCGGAGACTGAAGAAAAGATAAAGGACCTTACAAAGGCCACAATCAGGGCAATTCCTCTTGACAGTACAGAAGAAATGGGCAAATGCATACTTACCGGCAATCCTTCAAACCGGAGGGTGCTGTTCGCAAGAGCTTACTAGGCAGACTATTACACCGGGCAGGCATTGGTCACTCACGGACAAGCTCCAGTGAGTGACTTATGTTTTAATGACTGCCGGTTGTTTTTGTTTGAAATAAATCCGTAATTTTAGACAGTTGAGCAAATGTACTGTCATGGCGGATGAGATAACACAAAGCAAGGTTCTGATTGTAGACACTCTCAAGGGTAAATCTGTACTCAAACAGAAGGTATTTGACAATACTGCCGTAGCCTTCATGATTGTAAAGGATATCCTGAAGAATCTTGCCCGTGATGTGAACGGTAACCTGAGCGGTATAGACCAGAGGATACGGATGGAATACACTGACAGGAGCAGCTTCGATGCCCAGCTGAAGGTTGCGGCTGATCTTCTGCTGTTCAGCATGCATTCGAACATATTCCAGTTTGACCGCGAGCATCCCGCCTGGAAGACTGCTTACATACAGAAGAACAAGTTCAATGCCTACAGCGGAATAATAAATATTTACAATTTCCTGGCCGACTCATTCAAGTATTCGAGGCTCGACGACCTGGGATATCTTATTGCACGTATCTTCATAAACCATGAGAACCAGTATTTTGTGGAAGGCAAGCGGCAGATGGGAATGCTGTTCACAAATTACGGCAATGAGGCCTTCACCCAGGAATCACTGAAGAAGATTGTTTATACCGCAATAAATTACTCACTTGAATTTGATCTTCTGGTTCCTCCTTATGACACGGTAAAAATTGCTTCCGTTGGCCAGGCAGAATCGAAGATTCAGCATTCCCGGCTGATAACCGGAAAAAGACTCGGGTTCCAGTTTAACTCTGACGATATTCTGGATGACAATTCAAAGCCAAAGTGAAGTCATGCACAATTAAAACAGTCAAATTCGTCCTCATTCCCCTTCTGACGCTGTCTTTCTTTCAGGCCGGCCCTCACGTGGCGGCCCAGGATATAATTGTTCCTGACACGCTTTCAAAAGCCTTCTATGACTCCCTGAAGGTAAGAGCCGAAAGACGCAGGCTCACCAGGCTGCTGTATGATATGCTCATAATAACGCCGGCTCCTCCGGGACAGGCGAGGGAAAAGCTGGCCAGCACAAAAGCCTACGAGGCGTACGAGGGTCTTAAAATCAGAAGCATTGAGATCATCAGGCTTGACGCATTCGGGCAGGATATAGACAATCCGCAGGAAAAGAACCCGTCACGTGCTGAAAGACTCATGAACTCCACCTATACGAAGACCAGAAAATTCGTGCTGAACCAGCACCTCCTCTTCAAACCGGGTGACACCATATCTTCACTTGAGCTGTCTGACAATGAACGCCTTCTCAGGGAACTTCCATATATAGATGATTCGCGAATAACGGTCGTGCCGGCAGACAGCAATTATGCCGATATTGCAGTTGTTGTGCGTGAAAAGTACCCGGTTGGCGCCAATATTAGAATTGATGACATCAGGAGCGGCAGAATAGGTCTGTATACACGGAATTTCATAGGTATGGGACATGAACTGGAGATAAGTTCACCCTATGACTATAATGAATATAACACACCGGGAATAGGTCTCCGCTATTCAATCAACAACATTGCCCGCTCCTTCTCTGACCTTAATATACATCTTTCAGACGGACTGGGTACCACCAACATTGGAGGAGTCTTCAGCAGAGATTTCGTGACTTCAGAAACCAGATATGCATGGTCAGGCTCCGTTATTTTCACCAGTACCAATGAAGGCATTGACACAATGGCCGTTCCGGCTCCTTTAAGGTTCACCAGGCAGGACTACTGGTTAGCAAGGTCATTCATGCTTGACAGGAGCAGTGTGACGAGGCTGATTGTCTCTGGGAGGTATATGCACAACAATGTGTTCAGGAGACCCGATATAGATGATTTCTCGTACTACCGGTTTCAAAACTACCAATCACTTACCGGAAGTCTTACAGTCACATCTCAGCGATTCATAAATACTTCACTGATATACAGTTACGGTCGCACTGAGGACATTCCATACGGGTACATGGCAGAACTGCTATGGGGTCGTGAAAAAAATGAATTCAAGTTGAGAAACTATGCAGGAAGTAATCTTGCGTACGGAAATTTTTTTACGGGGGTGGGGTATCTCTACGCCGGCCTCGGTGTATCAGCTTTTTACAACGATGGGCACACCGAGCAGGGTCTGTTTCAGGGAAGCATCCGGTATTTCACCCCCCTGGTCCGGCTGGGACGGTCGAGGGTGCGTACTTTTCTTAACGTTAAATACAGCAGGGGCTTCAACAGGTACTCCGATGAATGCCTTTATTTCAGGGATGACGGTCTGATACGGGGTTTCCGCAATGACTCCCTGAGCGGAAACACCCGCATTGCACTCTCACTTGAACCGGTTCTCTTCATAAATAAACCGGTTATAGGATTCCGGTTTGCTGTCTTTGCCTTTGCCGATGCAGGTTTATTGTCAAGGGGTCAGCCTATGGGAGAAGACTATTATACCGTACTTGCACTGGGGGCAGGTGTCAGGATAAGAAATGACCAGCTTGTGCTTAATACCCTGCAACTGAGGATAGCATGGTATCCTCACTCTCCTCCGTGGTCAGAAAGCCAGATGATGACAGTCAACAGCCTCACCCGCCTCAGGCCTCCGCGATTTGAACCTGATCCGCCCGGGCTTGTTCCCTATCTTTGAGCCGTTGCCCCTTCTTTTTCAATACGCCCACGGCCTTTTCCCCCATACCAGGTCACAATTGACTTGATGATTTTTAACTTTGCAGAAAGCAGGTGGATATGCTCAGCAGATTTCTGGAATTTTCTGAAAATGAAAAACTCTTCACCAGGGGAAGCAGGCTTCTGCTTGCTGTAAGCGGAGGGATAGACTCGATGGTGATGGCATGGCTTTTCAGAGAGGCAGGCATAGAGCACTCAATTGCCCACTGCAACTTTTCGCTCAGGGGAGATGAATCAGACGGAGATGAGGAATTCGTGGCCTCATATGCCCGCTCCAACACCATTCCCTTCTGCCATTCGAGGTTCGATACACTTTCGTATGCTGCCGCCCGCAAGGTCTCCGTACAAATGGCAGCGAGAGAACTGCGGTACGACTGGTTCAGGTCACTCATCCGCTCAGAAAACTTCGATGCCGTGGCTGTCGCACACAACCTGAATGACAATGTGGAAACCTTCCTTATCAACCTGTCCAGGGGAACGGGTCTCAACGGGCTGACAGGCATGAGTCCTCATACCGGCGATATAATCAGGCCCCTGCTCTTTGCAACCAGGGAGGAAATCTCATCCTTTGCTGCCGGCAAGGGTATAGTTTTCAGGGAAGACCGTTCGAATGCAGAGGTGAAATACATCCGTAACAGGATCAGACACAGGGTTATACCAGAGATGGAGAAGGTTAATCCAGGCATCCTTCAGGCGGTGACTGATACAATGAAACACCTCTCCTCCGCGTCAGTCATTTTTGAGATGTACCTTTCACAGGTTTCCGAAAAGATATTCAGCACTTCCGGTGACACCACAATAGTTGATATCAGCGATCTTACCGGGTTGCATCCGCTGGAACCGCACATATTCGGGCTTTTCCGCCCTTACGGACTTTCTCCGAAACAGATTGAGGAGGTCATTTCGCTTCTTCGGTCCGCTACAGGCAAGTCGGTTTATACAGCCACCCACAGGCTTCTTAACGACAGGGGGCGGATAGTAATCACACGAAGGGAAGCAGAGGTTCCGGCCGGGTACACATTCAACTCAGTTGACGAGATAAGGATTTCGGGTCTTTTCAGTGCCGTAAGGATCACAGAAATGTCTGATTATGTGCTTTCTGCCTCTCACCTGACTGCATCACTCGATCTTGACCGGGTGACTTTTCCGGTCACTGTGAGACACTGGGAGCCTGGCGACAGGTTCATGCCACTGGGAATGAAGCAGATGAAGAAGATCAGTGATTTTCTGACAGATATTAAAGTGCCGGCTACAAAGAAGGAACAGGCCTTGCTCCTTCTTACAGGCAGTGATGTCATGTGGGTAATGGGTTACCGGATAGATGACCGGTTCAGGGTCAGAAGCGAGACCGGGAGGATCCTGGTGCTTACTCTCTGAAGATGTCAAAGGTCTTTAACCAAGTCTTTCCAGGCGGTCTCTCATCCCGTTTATTCCCCTGTCGATCATCAGCAGGTCAGCCAGGCCAATAGCAACGGCTGATTCCAGGATAACAGGTATTCGCCTGGCGATGCATGCATCATGCCTGCCGGTAATCTCCAGGTCAGTCATCTCTCCGGTTGCCTTGTCAAAAGTCTTCTGGGTAACGCCCGTGCTTGCAGCCGGTTTGACGGAGACTCTCATGATAAGGTCATTTCCATTGGTTATTCCTCCGTTGATACCACCGGCATTGTTGGTGGATGTCTTTCCCCTTGCATCGATAAACGGGTCATTATTAAGGGAACCATAGCTCCTCGAAGAAGCGAATCCTGCTCCGAACTCCACCCCGTTAACCGCCGGTATTCCAAAGGCAATCATTCCAAGTGCGGCCTCCACGGACATGAAAGAGGGTTCCCCGATCCCCTTCGGGACATTTTTAACCACACACTCCACGACGCCACCCACGGTGTCATTGGTTTCCATCGCCCTAGCTATTGCTGATGCGGTATCCTTATCCCCTCCTGCCTCCACAAGGGAAGCAGTTATAATTGCCGGTGAAAGTATCTTGCGGGCAAAGTAACCGGCAGCGACTATACCCCAGGTAAGGCGGCCTGAAAAATGGCCTCCTCCGCGCATGTCGCTGAAGCCTTTGTATTTGAACCCGGCAGTGAAATCAGCATGTCCGGGACGGGGTATGCTTGTGAACTGCTCATAGTCACCCGGGCGGAAGTCATTGTTGCGTGTGCATATCACCAGCGGTGCGCCGGTGGTATAATCATTGAAAATACCGCTGATCACCTCAGGTTCGTCAGTTTCCCTGCGTGTGGTGGTGCCCGGCAGCAATCCCTTTCTCCTTGAGAGGTCTGCCATTAGCTCCTCGCGCCAGAATGGAAGACCTGCAGGGCAGCCATCAATCACCACCCCTACTGCCGGTCCGTGTGATTCTCCGAAGATTGATACCCTGAAAATTGTGCCTATCGTATTCATTTTCCAAGTTATAGTTACTGACTTTGACTTTCCTTTTCGTTATAATAGCTGACGAATTGCTCCAATTCACTTATTGAAATTCTTCTGATAACTGCGCGGCCCACAGATCTGAGCAAGACGAAATTCACCGAGCCCGACTCACTTTTCTTGTCTCTCGAGATCATTCTGACCACCTCTGCAGGAAGCTGATGGGCGGTCAGCAGGCCGGCATCTTCCAATGCCCCCTGCATCAGGATGAGTTCAGTATGGGCCATTTCTCCCTTCCATGCTGACAATTCCGCAGCAACTGTCATTCCCCTTGCAACTGCCAGCCCGTGAGGTATCCCGTAATGAGTCTCAATTACATGGCCGAATGTGTGGCCGAAATTCAGGATTCTCCTCTGTCCTTTCTCAAGCGGGTCACGTCTTACCACTCCGGCCTTTATCCTGGCAGCCCTGAGGATCAGGCTAGCGGCAACAGCCATATCGCCTTCCATGATCTGTCCGGCTGAAGCCGAAATATCAAAGAAGAGATTCCTGTCACGGATTATGGCATGCTTGAAAAGTTCCCCCATTCCTGATCTCATTTCTGTCTCGGGCAGCGTGGTCAGCATTGCATGGTCGCAAAGAACGAACTCAGGCTGCCGGAAAGTGCCGATTGTGTTCTTGTACTCTCCCAGGTTCACGCCGGTCTTTCCACCAATGCTTGCATCCACCTGAGAAAGCAGCGTAGTGGAAACAAATGCATGCCTCACCCCTCTCATATAAACCGAGGCCACCATTCCTGCAATGTCACAAACCACTCCTCCGCCAAACCCAAGTACAAATGCTGAACGGTCAGCACCTGCCCTGATCATCTGTCCGCATATCTCCTCCACTACCCGAAGCGTTTTACTATTCTCACCTGCCTCAATTGCAATAACCTCTCCCGGAGGAAACTTTTTTCCGTGAAACTTCTGCACATTGCGGTCAGTTATAATAAAGAGTCCCTTCTGCGGCAGCAGAGTGCGAATATCATCCACAGTTCCCCCAAGTATAATGAGGGAATCTCCTTCAGGGCTGTTTATTTTGATCCGGTTCATTCCGGCACAAAATAAAAAACAGAACCGGTACTTAACATGATTTTATTCAGAAAGTGGTACTTTTTCGGCGAAAAAATAAAAAACAGTACATTCAACCACTGAAACAGAAGAGAAAAGTGAGGATTGCCGAGAGATACGAAAATGTTCTGCGATGGTTTGAGATGTATATGCCAGCAGCCGATACTGAGCTCGAGTACAGTGATCCGTTCCAGCTTATTGTGGCGGTGATACTCTCAGCCCAGTGTACTGACAGGAGGGTGAACCTGATCACTCCGGCTCTTTTTGAGCATTTTCCGGATGCAAAATCAATGGCCATAGCATCGCATGAAGAGATATTCGGGCTGATAAAGAGCTGTTCTTATCCGAATAACAAGGCGAAGCATCTGAAGGGGATGGCAGAGATGATCGTGAGCCGGTTCGGTGGCAAGGTACCATCAACCCGTGAGGAGCTGACAATGTTGCCCGGTGTGGGAAGGAAAACTGCAAACGTTATTGCATCGGTAGTATGGAACAGTCCGGTAATTGCCGTCGATACTCATGTTTTCCGGGTTGCCCGGAGACTGGGGCTGACTCCCGGGGCAAAGAGCCCGCTTGATGTGGAACTGAAGCTGACACGCGAGATATCTGAAGAATTAAGGCCAAGGGCACATCACTGGCTGCTGCTTCACGGACGCTATACATGCACTGCCCGAAAACCAGGGTGCAGGGAATGCGGATTGAAACCGTGGTGTGCCTGGTATGCTTCCCAAACAGGAAAATAAGTTAACGGGGATCTCCGTTCTATATCATACATATATGAGTAAATTTGTTCAATCGGACAGCTATTCCCCGTTTAATGTATTCACAAGACATCCAGATGGAAAAGAGAAAAGAGCCAGTCAATGAACCGGAACATTCCACGGAGTACCTGACCTCTCTCAGACATCTTGCAGAAATTCCCGAGCTGGCTTTCAACAGTACCAACCAGCTTATCACCCTTAGTAACCTCGAGACACAGAAGTACATAGAGGTTAACCAGGCGTTTCTCGAAACCACCGGTTACCGGAAGGATGAGATCATCGGCAAAACCTCCGATGACATCCAGCTATATGTCGATCTGATACAGAGCCGAAAGTACATGAGGCTCCTCTCGAGGCTGAAGAAGGTGAGTGACCTCGAGATCAAACTGCGTATGCGTTCAGGCGATGAACGAACGTTCCTCTTCAGTGCCCGTACAATCTTCCTGGGCGATGAGGTATTCCTGATAACATACTATAATGACATAAGTGCGCTGAACGGCGGCTTTGCAAGGGCTGAATCAGAAAAGATCCTGAGAGAAATTTTCGACTCCATGAGCAGCTATGCGGTTATCCTCAGGAGGGAGGGAGATACCAAACATTTCATTATTGACTTCAATTACAGGGCTGAGGATGTGGAGCAACTTGACCGCAAGGATGTCCTTGGCAAGGAGATAGGTGAGACACCCTTTGCCAGGAACAAGGCATTCCTTTCACTCCTTGACAACCTCGAATCAAGCCACCGTCCTTACAAGACACCCGTATCTCCTGATGGCAGTGACGACTCAGGTTTCTATATCGGGCTGCTGTTGTCATCGGGTGACATTCTTGTCACCTGGGAAGCCGGCAAAGCTCAGAAGGAAAGGGAAAGTGAGATACTCAAGCAGGGAATTGTCTTTGAAACATTTGCCGAATTGCTCCCTGAAATGATCATGGAGATAGACACCAGGGGACATGTTACCTTTATGAACACCCAGGGTATGATGACACTGGGATTCGACAACAATGACCTTACGAAGGGTGTAACCCTGGCCTCGCTGTTCATGCCTGACGATCTTGACAGGCTGATGAGGGAACTCTCTTCCCTGACAAGTCCCGGCCAGATCACTTTTGATGAATATGTACTGGCAAACAAACTGAAAAGGAAAGTGTCGGTACTTTTTCATGCTGGTCCCATAATCATCAGGAACAGGGTGACCGGGTACAGGTGTGTCCTCACCGATGTAAGCAAACACAAGGAGTATGAACAGACGCTCTCGAACGAAAAGGCTCTCCTGGAGCATCTGATTGACGCCGCTCCGGAAGCCATCGTGCTTACTGACTTTGACGGTCGGATTATACGTATAAATCAGGGTTTTACGCAACTCTTCGGCTATGAAGCCGATGAGGCCATGAACAGGATGATCGATGACCTCGTTGTCCCGGAAGAGCTTCGCGAAGAAGCGGTAAAGATTGACGAGACAGCTCTTGCCAGCGGGACCGGGTACCTTGAAACCATCAGGAAAGACAAGCACGGAAACAGGATAAATGTTTCACTGATTGCCTCGTCGGTAATATCCAATGAAAGGACAATTGCCTTCCTGGGTATATACCGCGACATCTCAAGGGAGATAAAGAGCAGGCTGATGCAGGAGATTCAGTACAACATCTCCACAGTGGCGATGCAGGACTCTGACATCTTCGATATTTATCCCACCATTGTAAAGGAAATCGGTAAGCTCTGGAATGTAAACAACTTCTTCATTGCACTTTACAACCGGGAGAAGGATACTCTTACCTTCCCCTTCTTTGCAGATGAGAGAGACCATTTTCAGGAGACGGCTGCAAGGAACACCCTTACCGGATGGGTCATCAGGAACAACAAGGCCGTCCTGCTCGATGAAAATGACATCCTTATGATTGAGAAAACCGGCGCCATCAGCCTTGTAGGTTCTCCGTGCAAGATCTGGATGGGTGTGCCGCTCAGGATGGACGACGAGGTGATAGGCGCCATCTGCCTGCAGGATTATAAGAAGATTGACGCCTTCACCAATGAAGACCTGCAGGTTTTTGAGTTCATTGCAAACCAGATAGTTCTTACACTGCAGCGTCGCCGGATGCTTGACAATCTGATCACCGCCCGCAAGAGGGCTGAGGAAGCAGCATTTTCCAAGCAGCAGTTCATGTCAACAATGAGCCATGAAATTCGTACTCCGCTGAATGAGGTGATTGGTATTACAAACCTGCTGTGGCAGAGTGATCCGCGTGAAGACCAGATGGACTACATAAATACATTGCGATTCTCTGCCAACCACCTGCTCTCCCTTGTCAATGACATACTCGATTACAACAAGATGGAGGCCGGAAAGATCGTCTTCGAAAAGACCGAGTTTGATCTGACCTCAATGCTTGAAGAGATAAAGAGGTCATACAGCCACCGGGCACTCGAAAAAGGAATTAACTTCACCCTGGAGAAAAGTCCGGATCTGCCGGTTACCCTCATCGGTGACCCTATCAGGCTTAACCAGATACTCTCCAACCTGCTTTCAAATGCCATGAAATTCACCTCACAGGGAGGCGTGACACTGAGGGGTTCGGTAAAGAACCGTATTGAGGGCAGGGCCGTGATTGAATTTCAGGTTGCCGATACCGGCATCGGGATACCCCGCGAGAAGCAGGAAGAGATTTTTGAAAGCTATGCCCAGGCATCGTCTGACACCACCCGCAAGTATGGAGGCACAGGACTGGGGCTGGCAATCTGTAAGAGGTTGGTTGATCTTCAGGGTGGCACGATTGGCGTGACCAGCGAGCCTGATAAGGGTTCGGTTTTCACTTTCTCAATCGAATACAACCTGCCGGCCGCCGAACCCAAATCAGCTGAACGGGGAAGCACCGCTGACAGCATGAAAGCCCTTACAGGCAAGAGGATTCTCGTTGCCGAAGACAACAAGATAAACTTCTTTGTTGCGAATAAGTTCCTTGAGAGCTGGGGAGTTAAGGTCACGCATGTGGAAAACGGAGCGCTGGCGCTGGAAGAGATAAGGAAGCATGAATTCGACCTCATCCTGATGGACCTTCACATGCCAGTCATGGACGGCATTGAGGCTACCAGGATCATAAGGAGCTCGACTGACAGAAAGATAAGCCAGATACCTATTGTGGCTCTTACCGCTGCTGTTATGTCAGAGGCTCATGACAAGATCGAGAATCTGGCCATAAATGATTACGTGCTCAAGCCCTTTAAGCCCAAGGACCTGTATGACCGCATTCTGAAGAATTCAAGATAGGCGCTTCAAATGCGCCTTTTTTTATCTGATACAGTACCTGGCGAGATAGTCTGTTGCCTCCTTCACTCCAAGGCTTCTGGCCTTGCGCAGGTAATAGCACGCATCATCACTCCTGCCGCTGTTTATGAGTGCAATTCCCAGGTTAAGGTTCACTGCACCATTGTCAGGGTCCAGGTCAAGACTCATCGTATAATCATCTGCAGCCCTGTCCCAGGTACGTGATGCCAGCCATGCATCACCTCTTAACCGGAATGCTGAGGCTTCACCCGGATGCTTGTCAACATTCTCATTAAGGTACGGGAGCGCCTCGTAGATTGCCCCCTCTTCCGCATAGGTTATTCCAATAAGCCCTAGTGCCTCCGTATTGTCCGGATCTATGGAGATATATCTCTGCATCTCCTTTTTTGCAGCCTCACGGTCACCTGACCTGATCAGCATGCGTGCCTTTTTCAACAGCAGTGACGGATCAGGGTAACGGGCATTGATCAGCCTGTCATATGCAGCTGCGGCTGCGTATGCGCTTCCCTCACCTTCACGGGCCTCGGCAAGTGTAAACAACCATTTTGCCGGTGAGTTGCTGTCGCGGGTAATTGCATCAAGGATTTCTGCTGCCTCCTGATACCTGCCGTTGCTCATGAGCAAGCGGGCATTGCAGTATTCGGTAACCGGTTTTTCAGGATACAGGGATGCCAGCTCGGCATAGGCCCCGGCAGCCATGTCAGTGCGCCCGGATTTCAGGTAATATTCTATCTCCCAGCTCTTCCTCTCATCTCCTCTGTACCAGTCCTTCTTCCAGAGTGCCCTCCACTCAGGCGATGAGGAGATGGATCTGAAAGAAGAGTCGAGCATTATCTCCGGTTCACTTTTTCTGAGGGGTGATTTAAGGTGGCCCTCAAGCAATGAGACAGCAGCCTTTACGTCGCCTCCGGCAGCAGCACAGGTGGCAAGACCATAGAGCCCTGATCCCTGGCTCAGATTCTCCGCCCTCATAAAGTCGGCCTTTGCCTCCCCGATCATCATGGCTCTCAGGTAGATGCCACCTCTGACTGTCAGCAGGGCCGGATCACCGTTTATATCATCGGTGCCGGTCAGCAGCGCAGCAGCCTCTTCTGCGTCTCCCCTGTCAGCGAGCGTAATTGCCCTGAGGAGAGTCTCATAGCCAGACTGGCCTGACAGGAACTGTGAGATCAGGAAAACAGTCAGGCAGAAAAGTATTTTTCTCATTGTTCTCATTTTTTTCCTTCAATAATTCCGGGACCGGCACCCTTTTCGGCAAAGACATGGATGAAGCCGCTGAGGTGAAACTGTTCCAGCCCGCTGATCCTTCTCTCAAACACCTCACAGTCATAGTAATAAACACCAGTGGGCACCACTTTTCCCTTATAGGTTCCGTCCCAGTTGAGCCTGGGTTCCTGGGTGGTGAACACCAAGACGCCGGCCCTGTTGAAGAGCCTGAACTCAACCTTCTCAACAAGTGCGGAGGTCTTGGCCAGAAGCCAGTCATTGAAATCGTCACCATTCGGCGTGAATACGTTAGGTATCTCGTAGAAGTTGCAGGAGTCAACGCATACCATTGTTGACAAGGGACTCTCGTTCCCGATAAGGTCAAATGTCGAGATGGCATAGCAACCAGCAACATAGTCAGGAAGCGAATGAATATACTTCCTCGCATCCCTGTCATTAATTGTAATCAGGAGTGACAGATCCTCCTCCGAGGTCTGCTTGTAATAAAGTTTGTATCCTGCAACATCATCAAGGCAGAGAGGATCTGCAATTGTCCATCTGACTGTATTATAAAGGCTGTCACACTGTGACGACACCGTCAGTGCCGGGGTGCATGGCGGTTCATTGTCAACCGGTACGGCGCATGCACGCTGTGAGAAGTTAACCAGGTTCTTCGGGGTACCGTCACCCTGGTATCCACCGCTGGATACAACATAGTAACAATATTCATTGCCATTTATTAGGCCGTTGTCAGTAAAGGTAACCTGGTTTGTGGAACCCACCGGTTCCCATGTCGACCCATTATACCTGAAGAACTCATAGGAGGTGTTGATCCATGGCACATTGCGGGTCAATTCGAAGCGAACCTTCCTGTCCCCGGGAAGGGCTCTGAGGAATAGTGACGAGGCTATACCCGGATCACCGATGAGGAACCTGTTGCCCGGGGCATTGTTATAGAACTCAACTTTGTAAATCCATCCTTTATCAAGAGTGTTGATCAGGGTATCAATATATACTGTATCATTCAGGTCTGACGTAGGAAGGGTATGGATAAGCTGCCATGATGTGCCTGCTATCCCTTCAGCCCGATAGATAAGATATTCGTAGGGTCCGTTTGCCGGGATTGTATCGAGACGGGTTGGTTTCTGCCATGCGAGGGTCAGTGATCCGTTCACCGGATGGGTATTGCGTACTGAAACATTTGTGATAAGGGGGATACCTGTAATCAGTGAAGTGACTACCTCTTCAGATGGTTTGCTTTCCGTACCATTCGGATAAACTGCGACAATCCTGTATGCATATTCGGTTCCGGCCTCAAGGGAGTTGTCTGAATCGGTATAGCTTACGGCAGCGGGTCCATCCGCATAACCTACCTTGATGAAGCCGGCCGATGGAGGTATACCGTCAAAGCACGGATCAATTTCAAGGTCGGAAGCACCCTCGCGCCGGTAGATACTAAATCCCGCAACCTGGTCAGTGACATAGCTATTCCAGGAAAGCTGCACCACCTTACCCTGCGGCACAGCTGACAGCAGTACGGGTGAAGGTCCCAGCACCTTTATGCTCATATTGTCAATATCAACCAGCTGCAACTCCCTGTTGGAGTCCTCTGCCTTAATTATAATGTCATAAGGCTGATGTCTCACCGCAGCGTGGCACGGTGTCCAGCTGAGACGGGCTGTGGTCTGGCCGGCAATGCGTGACAGAGTGGTGAAAGCGGCAGGACAGTCAGCGGAGGAAAATATGCCGGAGGTTGCAAGAAGCGTCACCGAATCAAGGTCGGCATCGGTGGCCTGTATATCAAGGGTAACCAACTGGCCTGCCTCGACGCACAGATCAGTAAGCTGTGAGGTTACCGGCGGCTTGTTGTCTGTCTCGTACACCTCTATCTGCATGTCACGGACCACCACACCGATCTTGATACCTCCGCGCCATTCCTGTATCTCCATGGCAACATTGTATATCCCGATTGCGGTAGGTGCATCCCAGACCAGGTCGCCTGAAATGGAATCGACATAAAACTTTCTCGAGGCGGGAGGCAGGGTGTAGTTCTGAATAGGTTTGCCATCCTCCCTGGTACAGACTGTGAGCTTGTACGAGAGACTGTCACCGTCAGGATCAAAGGCAGCAGGATTGTGAATGAATATCTGCCCCAGGGCAGCCTTGTCATAGGGAGGGTTAAGTAGCACGGGAGTGCTGTTCCTGCCAACGGCTGTATTTACTATCAGTATTGTGGAAATCGAGAACACGACGTTCACCGAATTGGGTATATTTTCCACTCCGAAGTTCCGGTTCGGGTCCTGCACCACAATCCTGTATACCCCCGGTCCCGGATAGGTATGTTCTTCCACATAGACGTTCTTCTTGTAGTTGTTCGGCAGGAAAGTCTCCGTATCCCTGGCCACAATAGTAATTGAATTGTCACCCCATTCCACGTCAAGTGTTGGCCTGTCGGCCTTGCTGAGTGTATATGTAAATGTGGTCACTGTAACCTCAAAGGTGAGGTCCGATATCTGTCTGTAAGTTATCTCCCCGGCCCTGTTGTGTGTTGCTGTGACACTGTAAGTCACAGGCAGCAGCATTAACAGTGCACATAAAAGTCGTCTTCTCATCTCACTCAGTTTCATTTCACAAGATAGCTCTTCATTGTATCAGTTGCTGTGAACCTGTAACCCTCTTCAATCCCTCCGCAGCTGAAGAGGAGCATATTTGCCTGGTCTTCATACAATCTGGTCATGATACGATTTATCACAGCTACGTTTTTTACACCTTTTTTACCTTTTGCCAGGAGGGTGAAGCGGTGTTCCAGACCGTCGACCTCGGCAGAAATCAGTTCAGTCTGCAGGGTTTTCCCGTCCTCTATGATCATCACTCTGTCAGAAAGGTAGAGGGAATACCTCTCGTCCCGGGTGCCGGAAATATCGGTGCCATTGCTCAAACCAAGCTTAATGTCAGCCTCCAGATCGTCACTCCAGACCTTAACAAAGACAGACCATACCCTGTTCACCCTGTCATAATCTATACCAGTAAGTGATACATGAACAGGGTGGATCAGGAGGAGGAGTGTGAGCGCTATTGTCTTCATGCCTGCACAGATATGATTGCAGCAAAAATCAAGCCATCAGATCATGTTCGGTCACTCCCGCCCTCTCCCTCAGATAGTCAATCGTGCCCACCTCAATGAATGAGAATCCGGTTCCCCGTGAAAAGTTGCCGGCAAGGACAACAATTATATCGCTGTCTTTCATGCTGTAGTTCTTCAGAAGCTCTCTGACCGAGACATGAATGAACTCATCAACTGTCATCTTCTTTTCAATAAAGATCGGAATCACGCCGTATGAAAGTGCGAGTTCCCGCATTGTACGATGTGAGTAACAATGTGAAATGACCGGATTAATGCCTCTGAAAGCAGCCATGTTTCTGATAGCGGTGCCGTTTACGGTGTCAGCGAGGATGGCTCTGGCCTTTATTCTTATCGAGGTTTTCACGGCCACTTTTGCCAGGTAGGCTGATACCGGCCCGCTAAGTGTCCCGGCGGGCATTTCTAAATACTGATCCTTCTCCCTTTCCGTTTCGGAGGCTATGCGGGTCATTGTTCTGACCGCCTCAACCGGGTACTTTCCGGCTGCAGTCTCTCCGCTTAACATCAGGGCGTCAGTCTGGCTGTAGACAGCGTTGGCCACATCACTCACCTCTGCCCTTGTGGGCCTGGGATTCTGGATCATCGAGTGCAGCATCTGCGTGGCTACAATTACCGGCTTGCGCTTTTCAATGCACCTGGCAATTATGTTTCGCTGTATTCCGGGTATCCGCTCAAAGGGAACCTCGATGGCAAGATCACCCCTGGCAACCATGATCCCGTAGGAGTGATCCATTATTTCAGCCAGATTATCAACCCCCTGCTGATTTTCGATCTTGGCGATGATCTTTATCGCACTCGAACGTTTGTCAAGGAGACGCTGTACTGCCATCACATCCTCCTTTGACCTGACGAATGAATGCGCGATGAATTCGATGTCAAGCTCAACTGCAAGGTCAATGAAACCGAGGTCACGTTCACTCACGGAAGGAAGGTTAATCCTTACCTGCGGAATGTTGACAGTCTTCCGTGAACCCAGAATACCATCATTCTCAATCCTTCCGGTAAGTGTCTTTCCCTCACGTCCGGTTATCTTTATCTCAAGTTCGCCGTCATCAATAAGAATAACAGCTCCTTCCGGAACATACTTCGCTATATCACAGTAGTTTACATTTATTACCCCGTGAGTGGTCAAAGCTGAAGCATTGCCGGCGACTTTGACAGTCTCACCCTTGAGGAATTTCAGTGGTTCGTTACATGAGGTGGTTCTTATTTCAGGTCCTTTGGTGTCAAGCAGTATTGCAATCTGGTCAGATATGCTCCTGACATTGCCAACAATCTTCCTTACACCTTCGGTATCAAGGTGGGCTGAATTGACCCTCACCACATCCATACCAGCCTCATGGAGCTTTCGGAGAAAAGCGGGCTCGCAGTTCCTGTCGGAAATTGTTGCTACTATCTTGGTTCTCTTCTTTAGCAGGCTCTTTGCCATAGTCAGCTTATTTATTCAGAATTTCGAGGAGAGCTTCCACCGCCAGCCTGTAGCCGTCAGTTCCCAGCCCCATTATGGTCCCGCGGCAGTACCGCCCCGTGAGGCTTGCATGGCGGAAATCCTCTCTTGCAAGGAGGTTTGAGATATGTACCTCGATTACCGGTATGCCGGTTGCTGCAATTGCATCAGCGATGGCTACTGAGGTGTGGGTATATCCGCCGGGGTTTATGATAACGCCGTCAGAGCTGCTGCTTTCCTCCTGCATTATGTTTACCAACTCTCCCTCGACGTTTGACTGGAAGTAACTGAAAGTGACCCGGGGATAACGCTGCCGGAGAGCTTCAAGAACTTTGTCAAATCCTTGCTCCCCATAGATGGCCGGCTCCCTCCTTCCGAGAAGGTTCAGGTTGGGCCCGTTTATTATTGCTATTTTCATTTCCTCTTCAGGGCAGATGGCTTGTGCCAACAGTACAAAAATAAAGAAATGAGCGGATTTAAGATCGTTATATGATATAACTTTGGATGCATCAACATGAGCCTATGACTATTTCATGGACAGATGCCATCAGGGGTTTCGGCAGGTATCTCAGGATTGAGCGTTCGCTTTCGCCGAACAGTGTTGCTGCCTACATGGCTGATGTACGACGGTTGCGCGACTGGGTGGCATCAAACCGGCCGGGGAAGGAGCCGTCCGCGCTCACCTACAGTGATCTGAGTGATTTCGTGGCTTATATTGCGAAAAAGGACGATGCAGTACGGACCCAGGCAAGGGTCATATCAGGTATCAGGTCATTCTGCAGGTATCTGCTCATTGAGAGTCTCATAACCGATGATCCGTCAGCCCTGCTGGAGTTGCCGCGGACAGGAATGAAACTTCCGGAGGTGCTGTCAGTGGAAGAGATAGACAGTATGGTTGCCTCTATAGACCTGAGTGAACCGGCAGGACACAGAAACCGGGCAATTATTGAAACGATGTACGGTTGTGGACTGAGGGTATCCGAACTGGTTAACATGCGCCTTACTGACATTCACCGTGGTGAGGGTTTCGTAAGCGTCACCGGCAAGGGCAACAAGCAGCGGCTTGTACCGATAGGCAGCGTAACGCTGAGGGAAATAGACAATTACATGGAACGCAGGATTATGATGCCGGCCATAATTGATGCCAACATACTCTTTCTTAACAGGAGGGGGAGGAAGCTGACCCGTGTGATGGTGTTCAACATCGTCAGGGAGAGTGCCGTTGCTGCGGGTATAACGAAAATAATCAGCCCGCACACCCTTCGCCACTCCTTTGCAACACACCTGATTGAGGGAGGCGCTGATCTCCGCGCCGTCCAGGAAATGCTGGGGCACGAATCAATAACAACCACAGAGATTTATACACATATTGACCGCAGCTACCTGCGTGACACGGTATTGATGTATCATCCGCGGGCCCGTCACAAGCAGGAATAGCCCACTGCAGGGTGCTGTCAGCAATGCCGTGACAATAAGTGATAAGGGATATTTCTTTATTATCTTGTTTTTATTACCTTTGCGCTTCGAAAAAAAGAAGATTATTAATAATTAACCAGATCGAATATGTCAAAAGTTAAGCGCGTTTATTCCTTCGGAAACAAGACAGCCGAGGGTAAGGCAGATATGAAAAACCTGCTTGGCGGCAAGGGAGCCAACCTGGCTGAGATGTGCCTCCTTGGCCTTCCGGTTCCTGCCGGATTCACAATCACCACTGATGTATGCACGGAGTATTATCAGAACAATACCCAGCTTCCGGCTGAGCTTATGCCTGAGGTATGGGAAGCGATGAAGAAGACCGAGCAGGCGATGGGTATGAAATACGGTGACAGGGAAAATGCACTTCTCGTCTCATGCCGTTCCGGAGCCCGCAGCTCCATGCCCGGCATGATGGACACCGTCCTCAACATAGGCCTCTGCTCTGAGACAATCCCCGGCCTTATCAGGAAGACTGGAAATCCCCGTTTCGTATGGGATTCATACCGCCGCCTGATAATGATGTACGCAGACGTGGTTATGGAAAAGGCTGAAGGTATCGAGCCCTCAGACGGCAAGGGTATCCGCAAGCAGCTTGACGAGATGCTTGACGAATTCAAGCATGCCAAAGGTTACAAGTCAGACACTGACCTGACAGCTGACGAGCTGAAGAACCTGGCTGAGGAGTTCAAGAAACGTATTAAAAAGTCACTTGGCAAAGAGTTTCCGGATGACGCACGTGAGCAGCTTGAAGGTGGCATCAAGGCTGTCTTCAAAAGCTGGAACGGCAAGAAGGCTGTTTCATACCGCAGGATCGAAGGAATTCCTGATGAGTGGGGAACAGCAGTGAACGTACAGGCAATGGTGTTCGGCAACATGGGTGACTCATCAGCAACAGGCGTTGCATTCACCCGTAACCCGGCAACAGGAGAGAACCTGTTCTACGGTGAGTGGCTTGTCAACGCACAGGGCGAAGACGTGGTTGCAGGCATCCGCACCCCGAACCCCCTCAACGATGACACCAAGAACGAACAGAACAAGCACCTTCACAGCATGCAGGAGTCAATGCCAGGCACTTACAAGGAACTGGTTGACATCAGGAACATCCTAGAGAAGTCGTTCCATGACATGCTTGACATCGAATTCACCATCCAGGAAGGTACACTTTATATGCTTCAGTGCCGCGCCGGAAAACGTACCGGGACCGCAGCCCTGAACATGGCAATGGATATGCTCCAGGAAGGTCTCATTGATGAGAGGACAGCTGTAATGAGGGTTGATCCCGCACAGCTTGATGAGCTTCTTCACCCGATTTGTGACCCTGCAGCAGAGAAGAAGGTAACCCCGCTTGTAAAGGGTCTGCCCGCAGGTCCCGGCGCAGCAGTAGGCAAGATCGTCTTCACCGCCGAGGATGCAGTGGCATGGAACCGCAAGGGGGAAAAGGTGATCCTCGTCCGTGAGGAGACCAACCCCGAGGATGTTGAAGGTATGCGCGCCGCTGAGGGTATCCTCACCGCACGCGGAGGGATGACCTCGCACGCTGCACTTGTTGCACGCGGCTGGGGCAAGTGCTGCATAGTGGGTGCAGGCGGCCTCCATGTGGATGTTGCCAGGAAGGTGGCAAAAATAACCGGTTCAGACCTGGTTCTTAAAGAAGGTGATGTAATCACCCTCAACGGCACCAGGGGAAATGTGTATGAAGGCTCGCTGAAGCTGATGGATGCCTCAGAGAACCCGAGGTTCCAGTCGTTCATGAAGCTTGTTGACAAGAACCGCACGATGGGTGTCCGCACCAACTGCGACAACCCCGATGATGCAAAGATGGCCCGCGAATTCGGCGCCGAAGGTATCGGCCTCTTCCGTACCGAGCATATGTTCTACGGCAAGGGTTCAGAGCAGCCGCTCTTCATCCTCCGCAAGATGATCCTCAGCGAGAATGAGACCGAACGCAGGCAGGCAGTAGATGAGCTGTTCCCCTATGTCAAGAAGGACATGAAGGGCACCCTCGATGCAATGAACGGTCTGCCCGTGACATTCCGTCTACTCGACCCGCCGCTGCATGAGTTTGTACCCCAGGGCGCTGAGAAGCAGGCTGAGCTTGCAAAGGCACTCGGTATTTCTGTCGAGGCTGTTGCCAAGAGAGGTGAAGCTCTCCATGAGTCGAACCCGATGATGGGCCACCGCGGCGTCCGCCTCGGCATCACCTATCCCGAAGTGAGCGAGATGCAGATCAGGGCTATGTTCGAGGCTACAGCCGAACTGCTTAAGGAAGGCAAGAACCCGATGCCCGAACTGATGGTCCCGGTCACATGCGACGTTTCCGAACTGGATGTAACGAAGAAGATCTATGACAGAGTCCTTGCTGAAGTACTGAAAAAATTCAACCTCAGCAAGATAGACAACAAATACGGAACCATGATCGAGATCCCGCGAGCCACACTGCTTGCTGACCGCATGGCAAAAACCGCCGAGTTCTTCTCATTCGGCACCAATGACCTGACACAGATGACCTTCGGCTTCAGCCGTGATGACATCGGGGGCTTCCTCCATGATTATCTCGACAAGAAGATGCTGGCAGCCGACCCGTTCCAGACAATTGACCAGGACGGAGTAGGACAGCTGATCACTATGGCATGCGAAAAAGGCCGCGCAACCCGTCCGAATCTCAAGATAGGTATCTGCGGCGAACAGGGCGGTGACCCGGCATCAGTTGAGTTCTGTTTCAAGAACGGACTCACCTATGTCAGCTGCTCACCCTTCAGGGTACCCATCGCCAGGCTGGCAGCAGCACAGGCAGCCATCAGGGCATCAAGGAAGTAAGCTTTATTCATGATAATGAGGGAAAGGAGGCACGTTTGGGCCTCCTTTTCTTTTAGTCGGCAGTACCAGTCGGCAGTTCGCCCGAACTGACTGCTGACTTTATTTTACCACTACCCACCTTCGTGAGGCATATCGCAATGCAGTATCACAATCACTGCGGATACCAAGCCTCAGGGTGTAGACTCCCGGTGCAACTGACTGTGACGGATTGCAGGGAATGGAATGCTCTCCGGCACCCAGAGTCCCTGTAAAAAAAGATGCGGCAAGCCTGCCGTCAACTGCAAAAAGACTGATATCCACATGGCTGTCAGACAGAAGCAAGAATGACACCCGACCCTCTCCTCTTACAGGGTTGGGATACACAACGAGCTCTGCCATGTCATCCGGATAGTCTTCAATGCCGGTCGGGGTGAAAACCATTGCATCATCAAAGTACATCGTACCTGATTTAAGGCCATCATTGCTCTGCCTTACAACGATGCTGTGATACTGCCATTCACCGCTGCCGCCTATCGAGCTGACAGGAATTGCAATAAGGTCCCACCCCGCCCAGTTGATTGTTGTCGCCGGAACTACCTGGTTGACAGATCCTGGTGAGTAGAACCAGTATTCAAGACGGTTGTCGCTCAGATCTCCGTAGACCCACATGGCAAAAGTCTGGCTGGTGTTGCTGCCAATAAGTGGTTTGCTTGTATCAAACACCCTGCAGAGTCCTCCGTTGTCTCCGGTAAACAGATAATCAAGCCGGCCGGCAGGTGCATTCACCTTGAAGATATTATATGAAGCGGTAAATGTTGTCAGCGGATTGTCAGTCCCCACAGTGCTGCCACTGGCTTCCGGGTCCCAGAAAACACCGGGATTGTCAAATGTCTCGATTACATTTCCGGCCTGGTACGCATTCGTGCGTGTAGTAAATGTTGCGGCTGTCTGCGATCCAACGGTGACGCCTGACACATCCTTAACAGCAGGACCAATCTCGATTCTGTAGATACTGTTGCGTTCCAGGAGTGAAGCAAGTTCGAAACTATAGATTCCCTTCCCGTTCTGGCTCAAGAACTGTTCACCCTGCTTGACGAGCGGAGCCGACTGACTGTCAAGAAGAATTATGCCGGCGCTGGCTGACCCCTGGTCGAGTGGAGCGTCAAAGACCAGGGTAATTCTTGGAAACAGGGTGATGCTTGTCGCCCCCTGTGCAGGCCAGATTTTTTCAATTGCAAGCTTCGCTCTCTTTTTAGTCACGAAGCCTGCCTGGTACTCCTCAGCAAGGTGTATATTCCACCTTGAGGTGGCGGCAGTTGTCAGCCGGATGTTATAAGGTGTCCCGGAGGCAAATCCCGTTTTCGGTTTTACAGTCAGAATCCTGCTCCTTTGATCCCATTCATAAATGACACTAACTTCCGGCTCGAACACCAGGGCTGACTGAACAGCCAGCATGTTCATGGGTACATTGAATTTGAAGGTGAATGTCTGGTTGAACGGCAGGCTGTCGGTTGTGAAAGGAAGGCGTTCGGTGACTACCGGCACCCTGGCAGTATCGAATGAAGGAAGCAGATCTGCAATTGTGGTCATGCCCGGATTCACTACTGCAGTGACTGTGTCATTGTAGAAATCTGCCATGTCGCCAGCTATGACATCATAGTTGCCCGGAGGCAGGGAGTCAAACATAAAAAAGCCATTATTGAGGTTGTCAGTCACTACTGACCTTCCTGACGGCATCAGCGTGACTGTTGCCCCGTTAATCGGTGAGTTTTTATCCGGTGTCGCAGGGCCAAAGTAGTAGGGTGGAGAGGTCAGCTCGTCCCTGATGGTTCCGGCGATGATTCCCGTGGGTGAAGGACTTACATTATAGAATTGCTGCAATGCCCTGAGGATGGCCCAGGCCTCATGGTGAAGGTGACTCTCGTTGCGAAGCCTCCATCCTTCAGGTATATAATCATGGTACGATCCCTCGGAGAGCACTCCGGGCATGTTGAGGGTCCTCAGAACGCCCAGTCCCACCTGATCTCCCCATTCGGGATAAAAGGTCCAGTCGCCCTTAACCCATTGAAATGAGTGGGTCCAGCAGTTGCCCTTTTCATAAAGCTTCTCCCAGAGAATCTGCGCCATCGTTTTGGCGGCAGGGTAGACGGGAGAGTTGTCATAACCCCTGAAGAGCACCAATGGCTGGTTCCGGGTGCCGTCAAAGCCGTTGCTGTGGATTGAGATGAAGAAATCTGAATTAGCCTGATTTGCCATCTCAGCTATGACTGAAAGCTTTAGGTCATCGGAGGTGAAGTTTGTGGTCCGTGACATGTAAACGGTAGCATTGCGGCTTTCCAGCAGCTCCCGCAGGAAGAGTCCCTTGGCAAGGTTCCCCTCCGACTCCCAGAAGTCTGTTGCAACCATGTGCCTGTCATCACCGTCATTTCCGCCATGACCGGGATTAATAAAGATCTTCAGTCCGCTGAAATCCGACCTCTGGCTATAAAGCACTGCAGGCAGGCATAAAAGTGCAGCAGGCAGCCATCCCCTGATCCCTTTCTTCATCTGACTCTCACTTTCATCATGTAGATCTCCCCTTTGTCAGTGCAGAAGGCAATACGACTGTTGCCGGCGGCAAACGGGAACATCTCGGATCTGTCAGGGGTAGATGTAAATATTACCCGTCTTTTTCCACCAAGTGAATAATAGACAAGTTCGGAACTGGTTATCCTGTGGCCGTCATCCTTATCATCCATTCCTATCACTACCCTGTCATTGAACCACTTCGGAGCATTGATCCTGCCGAGGTCATGCAGAACCCTGCCGTCGGTATCACAGATGAATGTGCCTTGTCCCCGGTAGTTATAGAGGATTTTTGTACCGTCAGGTGAGAGTGATGCCCATATATAGAAGCCGTCTCCGTTGGGCATCAGGGGTTTTCTCTCACTGCCCCTGTACAGTACCGGCATCATATCCTCTGTAATAAGGAAGGCGCCGTCGTTACCTGATTTAAGGACCGGTCCGGCCTGTTCAATCTTTGTCCCATCCGCGGACCTGACAAGAACGCTGTTCCCCGCTACCGCCGGAGGCAGAACATCCCTCCCCTTCTTCAGCAGCACCACTTTGGTCCCTGTGGAGATGTCAAAACTGCTGACAGATGAGTATTTCATGTTGTCACTGTAGTAGTCGCTCCTGTAAAAAACCTTTAAACCGTCAGCAGTAACCGCCGGCTCATAACCGGCCCCGTTGTCTCCGGTTATCACCTGTAACCTTCCGCTTCCCGGATCAAGCAGACTAAGACCGGTGTATCCGCTTCCTGACACCAGTAACAATTTTGACCCAGGTACGACACCAGACAGGAGATACGACCCGTTGTCCGCGGGCGTTATCTTCTTCACGCTCCTGACCCTTATACTCTGGGCATCGAGGCCGACAGAAAGGAGTAATGCCGTTATAATAAAAACAGTTCTCATATTAAGCTGGTATTGCCACCTAAAGATAGTCATTAGGAGGTTCGGGTGTGACATTTTCTTTAAAGTCCGGCTCTTGATTTTTATCAGTGTTTTTAGTTGCTTAATATTATTAACTTTGATGGACATCAAAACCCCCGTAACCATGATGTCAGAAGAAATCTTAAAGCAATACGGTATTAAAGCAGTAAAGGAGATAGTTTACAATCCCTCCTATGATAGTCTTTATGAGGATGAGCTTTCGACCGGCCTGAAGGGATTCGAGAAGGGTGTACTCACCAGCACCGGTGCGGTGGCTGTTGATACGGGCATCTTTACCGGCAGATCACCAAAGGACAAGTACATAGTGCGCGACAGTACTACAGAAAACACCGTCTGGTGGAGGTCTGAAAATTCTCCTGTATCTGACAACAAGGCGCTTACAAAGGAAGCATGGGACCACTGCAAAAAGATAGCTGAGCGCCAGCTTTCAGGCCGGAAGCTCTATGTAATGGACTGCTACAGCGGTGCAAACAGGGACACAAGGCTCTGTGTGCGTTTCATCATGGAAGTGGCATGGCAGGCTCATTTTGTCAAGAATATGTTCATCCGTCCGACAGAGGAAGAACTTGAAAATTTCAAGCCTGATTTTGTGGTACTTATGGCCTCCAAGGCTGTCAATCCGGAATTTCAGCAGTATGGGATGAACTCTGAAAACTTCGTATTGTTCAACCTGACTGAAAGGATGGCGCTGGTTGGCGGTACGTGGTACGGCGGTGAGATGAAAAAGGGAATCTTCTCTGTCATGAACTACTACCTGCCGCTGAAGGGTATTGCCGCAATGCACTGTTCAGCCAACGTAGGGAAGAAAAACGATGTAGCCATCTTTTTCGGCCTGTCCGGCACAGGCAAGACAACCCTCTCCACTGATCCCGAGAGGGCGCTCATAGGTGACGACGAGCACGGCTGGGATGATGAGGGAATCTTCAACTTCGAGGGAGGGTGTTACGCAAAGACAATTAATCTGAGCAAGGAGAATGAACCTGACATATACAGGGCTATCAGGCGTGACGCACTTCTTGAGAACGTTGTTGTAGATGAAAAGGGAGAGATTGACTTTTCCAGCGCAGCGAAGACTGAAAACACGAGAGTCTCCTACCCAATATATCATATAGATAATATCGTCAGACCAGTCTCGAAAGCCGGACATGCCACAACTGTAATTTTCCTCACAGCCGACGCCTTCGGTGTATTGCCTCCGGTAGCCAGGCTGACAGAGGAGCAGACACAGTATTACTTTCTAAGCGGTTACACCGCGAAGGTGGCTGGAACGGAACGCGGGATAAAGGAACCGGTGCCATCCTTCTCGGCATGCTTCGGAGCGGCATTTCTTCTTCTTGATCCGATCATCTATGCGCGTGAACTGACCAGGAAGATGCGGGCTCACAACGCTGATGCCTGGCTGGTCAACACAGGATGGCTGGGCGGGCCCTACGGGACAGGCAAGCGCATCGACCTCCCTTCAACCCGCAGGATCATTGACGCCATTCTTAATAAAACCATAAACGACGTGCCATATACTACAATCCCGGTATATGGCCTGAGCATCCCTGCTTCTGTACCGGGGGTGGCTCCGGATCTGCTTGACCCCGGAAAAAAATGGCCTGATTATGAGGCATGGCTGAAGGCAGCAAGGGAGCTTGGTGAAAAATTCGTAAAGAACTTCAGCAAGTTCACATCGAACAGCGAAACGGCAAAACTCGTATCTTCGGGTCCTAAGCCGTAAGAGATCGCTAATGGTCATAACTTTATCAGTTGTCGCAATTGTGCTGGCTTACCTGGCAGGCTCAATTCCCAGTGCAGTCTGGGCAGGGAAGCTGTTTCACGGTATCGATGTCAGGGAGCATGGCAGTGGCAATGCCGGAGCCACGAACACCGTCAGGGTGCTGGGCTGGAAGACTGGCATTCCCGTACTCATCTTTGACCTCTTCAAGGGGTGGCTGGCCGCCATGCTGCCGAGGTTTCTAGATGCAGCACCCGGGGGTGGTGAGCCGATGATGGTGCTGCAGATAGTATGCGGGCTTGCAGCCATACTGGGACATGTGTTCCCCCTCTTTGCAGGCTTTCGAGGTGGCAAGGGCGTTGCAACCACTTTTGGCGTTCTGCTTGCCCTGCACCCGCTGCTGACACTAACGTGCGCCGGAATATTCCTGCTGGTGCTGTTCATCAGTGGTTATGTTTCCCTGGGGTCAATGATTGCAGTTGCAATGTTCCCCGTACTTCTGCTGACTCTTTTCCGGACGCCTTCTACGCTGCTTATAATATTTTCAATAGTGGTGGCAGTGGCAGTGATTATCACCCATGCCAAAAACATCAAACGGCTCCTTAATGGAGAAGAGAAAAGGTTTATAAAAAAGAAGAAAGACAAGATCAGCGGTTCCTGAGAGCAGCTATTGCCTCCGCGAATTTCCTTCCAAGATCAATGAATCCTTCACTGTCATAGTGCCAGGGATCGCTGTAACTGTAGTTGTCAGTTGATGTAACCAGAGCAGCGTTCCCATCTTCAGCAACATAATTTGCCTGCGCGTCCCTGACTGCATCACCCCACGTCCATACAATGCTGTCTGCATCATTGTGCGAATCGGATATCCTGCCGATGGCAACTGGCATTTCAGGTGCAGAAAAGACATTGCGGATGCTGTCTATCAGCATTGCGAGGTTTTCCTTATATATTGATGTTGAGTATTCATTGTTGGCATCACTCTCTCCCTGCATCCAGAGTATCCCGGAAGGTATAAGCACGTCCTTATTTCCGTCGCCGTCAATATCGCCGGCAGTCAGGGCTCCATTAACAGTTGCAATAAAGTGGTCATACTGGTTTATGCCGTTCCCTCCGGTGTATGATGGCAGCCATGCGCCTGCACCTCCTGCAGCTGCAGTATCAATTGAGGTCCCTCCTCTTGAGTATTTGATGATTGCTATCCTCTCACCGGGGAACAGCTCCTTCATCTTTTCAGCAAATGAAAGCTCCACACCAAAACGGTCTGAATAAGTGTTGGCGGTACCATCGCTCACAAAGCCGGCGCCATGTCCGGGGCAGAGAGTGCTCCATAGCCCGCGACCGTCAACAGGGGTATTGTCACCCTGGGTATTGCCATGATATATCATGATACCATCCATTTCTCCTGCCAGGCTTGCGGGAAGCTCTGCAACAAATCCGTAACCATCCATATTTGACTGACCCCCAAGGTAATATAACCGGTATTCATTACCCTTCTTACTGCATGACTGGATGATTAACATGACTACGGCAACAACGACAAAAAGTGATTTTTTCATGGTTCTGGTAAAGTTTATATGACTGAAAAAAGAAGCCTAAAAGTAGCCAGAATTTCATTAATTTTATAGCCGGACACACTTAAACAATCATAAAATAATAAGAAAGATGGAAGGAATAAAAGGAACCCGTACGGAGAAGAATCTCCTTAAGGCATTTGCAGGTGAATCTCAGGCTAAGAACCGTTATGAATTTGCGGCCAAGGTGGCAAAGGAAGAAGGCTATGAGCAGATAGCCGCTATTTTCCTTGAGACAGCGTTGCAGGAGCAGCAGCATGCTAAGCGTTTCTTCAGTTTTCTCGAGGGCGGCATGGTTGAGATCACTGCAGCCTACCCTGCGGGAAAAACCTCTACCACCAGTGATAACCTCGAGGCTGCTGCCGCAGGTGAACATGAGGAGTGGTCAGATCTTTATCCCTCATTTGCGAAAATAGCGGAGGAGGAAGGATTCAAGGAGATAGCCACAGCCTTCAAGGCCATTTCTGCAGCTGAGAAGGTGCACGAGGAGCGCTACAGGAAGCTTCTTGAAAACGTGATGGGCAACAAGGTGTTCGAACGTGAGGAAAAGGTGTTCTGGTATTGCCGTAAATGCGGTTATGTGCACTTCGGGACGAAGCCGCTGAAAAACTGCCCGGCATGCCTCCATCCGTTCAGCTACAGCGAGGTATACGCACAGAATTACTGATCATCCGGCTGCCCTTATGACTGACGGCAAGGAGATGTTCAGCCTGATGAAAGGCAGGCAGAGTGAGCGGAAATATCTCAGCAAACCGGTTGAGAGAGAGAAGCTGGAAAGGATCACCGGGGCGGGAAGACTGTCTCCCTCAGCCTGCAACGGCCAGCCCTGGCGTTTCATTGTTGTGGATGACCCGGCCTTGCGTGAACAGGTGGCAGCCGCTACGGAATCGGTTGTCCTTCGGATGAACTCCTTCGTGAAGGAAGCCCCGGTGCTGATAGTGGTGGTCCGTGAAAGATCCAATCTCACCTCCCGTGCCGGAGACCTGATCAAGCAAAAGGATTATTCCCTGATTGATATCGGCATAGCCACAGCATCGATGGTTTACCAGGCCGCTGCGGAAGGACTCGGAACGTGCATTATCGGCTGGCTTGATGAAAAAAAAATCAGAAAGATTCTGGGCATACCCGGTTCAGCGAAGGTTGAGCTGGTCATTTCAGTTGGATATACCGACAACCGTCTGAGGGACAAATCGCGAAAGCCGCCAGGAGATGTGATCACGTACAACAGGTATTGATGCCTTGTATTCCCGCGTCTCAGGCCCGCTGTTACCTTCATCAGGCAGAAACCTGCATGTGGTGCCACCTGAACCGGGGCAGGTATGTGCAAGTGATATTGTAGCGACGCATCTCTGATGCGTCGTTACATGCCTTCATGCAGTAACCCGGATGCGTGTAGAAGATCAGGCCAGTTTCGCCAATGCCTCCTTTATCCGGTGTACGGCCTCAATAATTCTGTCATCAGAGGTAGCGTAGGAGATCCTGATACAGTTATCGGCACCGAAAGCGGTCCCGCTGACCATAGCCACCCTCGCCTCGGCCAGAAGGAAGAATGTAAGGTCATCGGCATTCTTCATTACCTTGCCGTCATAGCTCTTACCGATGAAGTTGCTTATGTCAGGCATGACATAGAATGCACCCTGCGGCACCCTTACCTTCAGACCGGGAATCTCGCCCAGCAACTTGCAGATCAGGTCCCTGCGACGGAGAAATGCTTCGCGCATCCTCTCCTTCGAGTCGCTCTTCGAGGTGACGGCTGCCAATGCTGCCCTCTGGGATATCGAGGAGACCCCTGATGTAAACTGTCCCTGCAGCTTGTTGCAGGCCTTCGCGAGCCATAGCGGTGCACCTATATAACCTATTCTCCATCCGGTCATTGCATAACCTTTAGAGACACCATTGACAGTCACAACCCTGTCGTGGATGCTGCTGAATGAAGCCAGACTTATATGCTTGCCCGTGAATGTAATATGTTCATAAATCTCGTCTGAGATGATTATAACCTGCGGATATTTCTCCAGCACCTTCACCAGTGCCGCCATTTCATCACGGGTGTAGACCATACCCGTGGGGTTCGAGGGCGAGTTGAAGATGAGAAGCCGTGTGCGGGGGCTCAGTGCAGCCTCGAGCTGTTCCGGGGTCACCTTGAAGTCGCTGTCGATCGATGTCTGTATTATCACCGGTTTGCCTTCGGCGAAGGTTATATGATCAAGATAACTGACCCAGTATGGCGCAAGCAGGATCACCTCCTCACCCGGATCAACAACCGAAAGCACCACATTGATGAGGCTGTGCTTCCCTCCTGCTGACACTATTATCTGTTCCGGCGTATAGTCAAGACCGTTTTCATCCCTGAACTTGCGGGAAATTGCCTCGCGAAGGTCATTGTATCCGGGCACGGGCGGATAGAACGAATAATTGTCGTCAATTGCTTTCTTTGCTGCTTCCTTGATATCATCAGGTGTGTTGAAGTCGGGTTCGCCGAGGCTGAGGCTTATTACGTCAATCCCCTGTTCCTTCAGCTCGCGGCTCTTCTGCGCCATCGCCAGTGTCTGTGATACAGAGAGTGCCTGCACCCTCCTGCTGATATGCTCCATAGTGTCAGTTTTTATTGGGTTCGTTACCGAAAAGGCCAAATGTAATTGTTAAAAGTGAAAAAGAAAAGGGATTCTGGCAGGCCGGTTTGACAACCGCTGACCTGTTGAATATTCTGCCAAATCAGGATCCAGCCTACCGACATGGCCTGAAAAATGATTAATTTGCATCGCACAAAGACCATAAACGACTACTACAATGGAAACCTTTCTGGAGATACTCAAGATTACAATTCCTGCGCTGCTTGTGATGCTCACCGCATGGCTGGTGATACGTAACATGCTGCGTGACGACCAGGAGCGGCGGAGGCAGGACCTGCTTCTGCAGACCGTGAAGACCCTTACTCCGGTCAGGCTTCAGGCCTATGAGAGAGTGGTGTTGTTCCTTGAGCGCATTTCACCGGAGTCACTGATAATACGCACCGCCAGGCCGGAGATGACGGCCCAGCAGCTTCAGGCGGCCCTGGTCACCGCGGTCAGGAGCGAATATGAGCACAACCTCTCGCAGCAGATTTACATGAGCAGCGAGGCCTGGGAGATGGTGAAGAATGCACGCGGCACAATTGTAAGGCTTATAAACAGCGTTGCCTCGCAGCTTCCTCCCGCAGCCACAGGCGAAGAGCTTTCGCGGATGCTGCTTGAGGAGGTTGTTGAAATGGAGACAGAACCAACCCGGACCGCCATTGCCTATATAAAGTCAGAGCTTGCCCGGATAATGGGATAAAACCGGAAAATTGCACCCGGGACTATTAGGAGAATCGTTTCTCCTGATCCAGCTTCTGTCGTTCCCTTGAGATTTCTTCCTGTAACTCTTTCTCACTGGGCATATAAAGCTTGTATTTTGAGGCAAATATCTGTTTACTGTCACTCAGGAGACTGTATTTTACAATTGTCCTGCTCTTTTCGTTACATAAAATCAGTCCGATAGTCGGATTATCTGATTTCTGACGAACCTGGTCCTCAAAAAACCTTACATAGAAATCCATCTGACCGATATCCTGATGTGTCAGATCCCCTGTTTTCAGATCAATAAGAAGAAAACACTTCAAAATATAATTATAGAAAACCAGGTCAATATAGAAATGAGTCTCTTCAGCGGAGATCCTGTATTGCCTGCTCACAAAAGAAAATCCTTTACCCAGCTCAAGCAGGAATGCCTGAAGCTTATCAATGAGAGCCTTCTCGATTTCTCTCTCGTAGAAATCTGAATTTGGATTCAGGTTCAGGAACTCCAGCACATACGGATCCTTAATAATATGGGCAGGTTGCAGGATCTCTTTCTTTTCATCCGCTTCCTTTTTTACAATATGACGGCTTTCTTTTCCAGTAAGCAAGATCCGTTCGTAATACAGGCTGTTTATCTGCCGTTCAAGTTGCCTGGTACTCCAGTTTCCTTCCACACATTCATTAAGGTAAAATTCTCTAGATGATTCACCCTCAATTCGCATCAGGATCCTGTAATGTGTCCAGGACAATTCATGACGCAGTGCGTCACGCATTTGGAATCTGAGGAAGAAAGTCCTCATATTCCTCAGGTTACTCTCATCAAAACCTTTCCCGTAATCCGCAGTGAGCCTTTCAGATAGAGTGATCAGTAATCTGCTGCCATAATCTGCCCTGCTGCCGCCATCTTGCTCCTCCTCAACTATAGAGCGTCCGATCTCCCAGTAGGCCTGTACCATTTCCAGGTTCACGGCCCTGTAGGACCTGTTCCTGGCCGATTCCAGAATTTCTCTTACTTTACCGTAAAAGCTGTCAAACGAAGATGAAAGTGATTTTTCCATTTTCAGGAGCCGTTAAAATGAAACAAGACATTATTCCACAATGACTTTAGCAGGAATAAAATTACACATTTGATATCCCCGGATAATAATTTTTCAGGAATATTTACAAAAAAAGACGCCCTCAGCGGGCGTCCTTTATTGACCTGTGATTTAAATGACCGAATCCTAGAGGAGGCTGATACTTCGCTTGACGAATGCGCTTAGTGCCTCTCCCTTAAGCATGTTGTTTGCCAGCATGGCGAGGTCTATCAGCTGCCTCACGGCCTGGTGGTCGCCTCCGAATCCTCCGAGAATTGTCTTCCTTTTTTCCTCGAGCTGTTTCAGCTCACCTCTCAGCCTTTCAAGATCATCCTTCTCAACAGACGGGATCTCATCCGGCTTTTTCTTGCTGTGCTCCTTCTCCATGAACTCAATTTCAACCTTCGTCTTGTCTATGCCTGCACTGTTTTTCTTCAGTTCGTCGGCATGCTCCTTATCAAGGTCGCCGGCCAGGGATATCACAAGCGGGTGGTTTGTGTTCAGCACCAGGTCAAAGCTGTCAGGCATCTCACCATAGAATGAGTATCCTCCTCCGAACTGGGCCATGTCCTTCATCCTGCGCATGAATTCGCTCTGGGTGATAACCATCGGCAGATCATTCTCATCGAGGTTCTCAGCCCTTACATTGAAACGGGCCTTGTCAGTATCGGCAACCTGTGTGCGGAATACCTGCGCCAGGTCATCAGACTGCAACTGGGTCAGCTTCGATGTGTGACTCTCGTCCTTCCGGATCAGTTTCTCTATCACGTCGCTGTCAACCCTCACAAACCTGGATGATGGCTCCTTCGATTCCAGGGTATTGATCAGGTGTGTATCAAGCTGTCCGTCAAGCACAAGCACATCATACCCCTTTTCTGCAGCTTTGGCCACATAGGTATGCTGTGCCACCTGGTCAGTTGTATAGAGATGAATCAGTGACTTGTCCTTGTCTGTCTGGTTTTCCTTGATGATCTTGTCATACTCCTCGAGGGTGAAGTACTTGCCTG